>JAAUYH010056931.1_pt1 | contig 13331 bp, 9 predicted proteins | sample 7278061 | NCBI WGS metagenome assembly JAAUYH01 (sample SAMN14350203, study PRJNA611818) | marine sediment metagenome | isolation source: surface marine sediment (0.6m) | place: French Polynesia: Moorea | collected 2018-08
AACCCGGTCCGGGTCAGCATGAACGGAACACCATCGGGTTCACCGAGGCGGGCTTGAGTGAAGCCAAACCATTTGATGTTTTCAAGCGATGGGCGGGAAGATTTTGTGTAGGTAATCTTCTGCAAAATGTCGCGGGACTTTGGGCCTTGAAGGGCAAGATTTGCCATACGTCCTGTTAGTGACTTTATCCAGACCCTTAGGCCCAGTTTTGCTGCTTGCTCACGTAAATGAAGCGCCGAATCCTCTGTGCCACAACACCAACGGAAAACCTGCGGCTCCAACCTGAACAGCGTGCCATCGTCAAGCACTGCCCCACGCTCATCGCACATCAGTCCATAAATGCCTCTGTGTATCGCAAGCTTGGCGACGTTGCGCGTCATGCAATGTTGCAACAAGGTCTCTGCATCAGGCCCCATAATATCGAATTTGCGCAAACTCGACATGTCTTGAAGCGTCGCGGCTTCCTTGCAAGCCCAATACTCCCTGATGGCACCGCTGGCATCATAGTTCGCAGGCAACCAGACATCCTGTGCCACGTGGAAATTGCTGGTCAGTTTTGAGGTTCTTGAGTGAAAGGGGCTATCGTGTGTCATGCGACCGGCATCGTCAGGTTGATTGCGAAATGAAATTGCGTGTTGGATTGGAGTATCCGGTTCATAAATCCGGACATGTACATCTGTCGGGTTCCAGCCGTTGATCGGATCCACATCATCCGGACACGCCGTGGAAACACAGACCAGATCGGTAAGTGCTTCCATGACGACGAAGTCGCCGGCCCGTGACCAGGCTTCGTCAGAGCCGAGCTGGTTTGTGTGCGTATCGATCCAGGAATTAAAGAACAGGTTGATTGCAGGCCAAGCCTTGCGCCGTGTGATTCCAAACTGTTCAAACTGATCTGAAATATTGTCTGAACAGTTTACATGGCCCGGAAAGCCACGCTCTTCATACCCGTATCCAGTGCAAGCCAGAGCAAATGTGTCATGTCTGCCAACTGTATCCTGCCTGACTGCCAATAGCGGCTGGATATCCTGATCATAAAACTTGTCGTGCAGGCCGGGAAGCGGATATGCGCCTCTTGCCAACGTACGTGAAACGGTTGAGTCGATATAGCGCTCAACACCTTGATCAAGCGCACTCGCACGCATGGCCATAAAATCTGAACATTGTTGGCCTTCAACATCCAGAATTTGAATAAATTCGCCCTTTTTAACCTCGTAAGCAAAGGCCGTTGCACGATTAATTCGCCATTCATCACGAACCTTGCCCAAAGGATCAGGCAATGCAAAATCGCTGGATGGGTTGGATGCAGGCTGGTGATCGAGGCGGAAAGCGCCGCCCCCTCCGAGTTTGAGATAATCCTGTGGCAGAGAGACAGCAGCAATTACCAGAACATCTGTGTTCAGCTTGATCGTGTAAACTTCACCAGGTTCGGACTGTTCATCAAAGATCCTATAACCGCCAACAACTTTCGGCTCTCCATTTCGTGCAACGATCAGGCTGTCTACTTGATCTGTTTCCAAGCCATTTCTGTCAAGGTCCGACTTCGCGACACCTTTAATGCCCAGTGCATTTCCTGTCGGGTTGCGTTCATCACTTGCGAACGAGGACAAAAATATCGACGCACCACCATCCATGTTGTGGATTGTGACAAGGTCACCTGCTTTGGCAGAAAAAATCCTGAGATCACCCGCCTGCACTTCAAACCGGCGAATGTTGCTGTCTTTGATACCTCGATAAACAACCGGGGCAGATTGTCTGTGTGTGCCAGTGTGCAGCACAAGCAACTCCTCATTTCTGACTTTTACACATCATCAGAAAATGTAACCGGTTACATCTTTAGCTTTGCGTGAAATTCTGTCAAGATAAATCAGAGACTTGGGAGAGATTTTGGAGTGACGATAAAAAAGGGAACAGGAAACATCCGGGCTGTTGCTAATGCGACCGGTGTGTCCGTTGCAACGGTGTCCCGCGTTATGAACGGGGCACAGAATGTATCCGAGAAAACGCGTGAAAAAGTGCTCCTTGCAGCACGAAACCTGAGCTACATCCCCAATCCTGCCGCCCGGGCCCTTTCGACCAATCGTTCCTATACCATTGCGGCAATTGTTCCGACCTTCGAGCATTCGATTTTCGCCCGGTTTCTGACGACCCTAGAAGAGACCCTGAAAGCGCGAAATTATTCAATTGTTGTCGCTGTCAGCCAATGGGATCTGGAAGAAGAATTACGCCTCACAGAAAATCTGATCGGTCTGGGAGCAGAGGGCTTTGTTTATTCCGGTATAGAACGTCATCCTGATTTGTTGGGTACTCTTGAACGGAGAAACCTGCCCTGTGTCTTCACAAGTTGCTGGGCACCACAGCTTTCTGTTCCCACAATTGGCTATGACAACACGGTGCTCGCACGAGATGCAGTTGAGTATTTGTATGGGATGGGACATCGCTCCATTGCGATCCTGCACGGTCCTGCCGAAAAGAATGACCGAACTCAGGCAAGACTTGCGGGGGCAAAGTCCGCAAAGGCGCCTAATCTATTGATTGAGTATGTAGAGACCGAGCTCTCCGCGCATGGGGGAGCAAAGGCAGTGAAGGGAATTTTCAAACGTTCGGAGACCAACCCGACCGCAGTTCTGGCGTTTTCAGATGTGCTTGCATTGGGTGCGATGTTTGAACTCGGACGGTTAGGGATTGATATTCCTCGTGACGTCTCAGTTATGGGATTTGACAATTTTGAGTGGTCTGCCACTGCAAATCCACCACTTACAACCATTGACCTGCCAACTCGTGCAATGGCTCGGCGATCAGCCAATGCCATGATCGATCATATTGAAAACGGCGTAGCGATTGAGCCAGTCAACATGGAAGGTAAAATTGTCGAGCGGGCGACAGTCGCGCCTCCCCCTCACAAAATCGGCGATTAAGACAAACAAAAAAAGGGAGGCCGGAGCCTCCCTCAATTCGCGAAACTTCGGATCAGGCGATTAGCCGTTGATCCAAGCGTTTACAGTGTCCATGTTTTCCTCAACCCACTTTTCAGCGACGTCCCGAGGGTCTTTCTCATCGCGACCAATCTCAAGGATCCAGCCGTTCACAACAGCTGGGTCAAGCTTCATGTTCTTAAGAAGCTTGGCAGCTGCCGGGTTACGCTGCTCAAGTGATTTTGAGAATGAAATATAGACTTTAGCGTCTGGTGTTTTACAACCTGCTTTTGATACTTCCAGCCAGTCTTCACCGTCCAACTGAAGGTCCTGACAACCCTCAGTGTGTGCAGGCTCAGACAATGGTGTAATGTCGTAAGCAGCGTGAATCCACTCTGGTGTCCAGTAATAGAACAGGATTGGCTTCTGGTTGCCGTAGTTGGTTTTCAACTGCGCCTTGAAGGTGGCATCTGATATGATATTTGGCTCCCAAAGCTCTGAAAGACCGTAGTCTTTCATCTTCACTTGCCAGATTTTTGTAGACTTCCAGGAGGCATCACCTGCCCAGTATTCGCCTTTACCGTTGCCGTCTGTGTCGAACATAGCAGCAATTTCTGGGTTATTCAGGTCGTCAAAAGACTTGATCTTGTCTGACATGTATGAAGGCACATACATTTGTTGAGTACCAAGATAAGGCTCGTTGTGATCAACAGTCTTAGCTTCAACGATGAACTTGTCCCAAGGGCCTTGCTGGTTTGGCATCCACATGTCTGTCCAAACGTCAGCAGAACCATCGCCTTTGTCCATGCCGGCAGCGATAATCGCCTGGTCAGACAGACCTTCAATGATCTCAGCTTCCGAACCCATTGGGCCATTGATGATCGCGCTGATGACATGGCCGATAGCTTTAGCGCCGGTCCAGTTAAGATCAGAGATTGCAACTTTAGCATCTGCTGCAAGCGCGAAGCTTGAAGCTGACATTGATAGAGCTGCAGTTAACGCAAGTGTTTTTGCGAGTTTCATGAGCATATTCCTCCCGTAGGTTATTCTTTGCTCGGTTGGTTGGTTGGCGGCAGTATACCGCCGCCAAATGAAATTTCTAGTCCATAGGCTTGTTGGCTTTTTGGACAACCCGGTCAATCATCATCGCCAATAATGCAATTCCGATGCCAGCCAAAACGCCCGCGCCTGTTCTTGTATTCGCCAAAGCTTCGGTAACTATGAAGCCCATGCCACCAGCACCAATCAGCGCTGCTACCACAACCATGGACAAGCTCATCATGACCACCTGGTTCACGCCTGCCATAATAGATGGCAGAGCCAATGGCAATTCAACTTTGTACAGCAGTTGCCGTGGGTTCGCACCAAATGCGAGTGCCGCTTCCTTTGTACTCTCTGGCACATGTTTAATACCAAGTGCTGTCAAACGCACCATTGGCGGCATCGCAAAGATCACCGTCGCCAAAATACCCGGCGGTTTCCCAATTGAGAAGAAAGCAACAGCAGGCAGCAGATACACGAAGGACGGGATCGTCTGCATGATATCGAGTATCGGCGTTACAATAGCTTGTCCCCGTTTCGACTTTCCAACCCAAATCCCCAATGGAAGGCCAAACAAGACACAGATTATCGAAGCAGCCACAACAAGAGACATGGTGTCCATAGCGGTCTGCCAGAAACCAAACAATGCGAGATACGCCAAAGACACGGCCACAAATATGGTTATTCGTGGTCCTGCCATCGTATACGCAATTGCCAAAATCGCGCCCATAGTAATGATCCAGGGGGTACCCACAAAGACCGCCGTAATCGCACTCAACATGGAACGCAAAACTGCAGTAATGCCATCAAAGAAGAAACCATAGAAAGCGGTCATATAACCGATGCTATCGTCGATGGCTTGTGCGGCATACTTGTTCAAGCTTATCGGCGGCAAGTCGGTACGAGCTGGTTTTACCTGTACAAAACGATTGCCATTCTCATCGCGTGGATAAGTGACCTCATCGGGACGGTCCAGCCAGAACAGCGTTGGAAACTCCCCAATTATTGCACAATCAAACCTGTCCTTGAAAGGAACAACTTCACCGCTTTCAATTGCGCGGTCTTGTTTGATACAAGTCCGGGCTTCAGGCGCGAACTGACTTGTACGATACAACAAAAGCGGCGCTATCAGAGCAACCATCAACGCGGCAATGACGAGACGTTGCGGGTTCACACCAGAAGCAACAGAACTGTCAATCCGCCATTTACTGTACTGATTGTAGTACATCCGGTCCGCAAGCCACGCAAACAGCAAGCGGCCAAGAATGAACACAACTATCGCCGCAGTTAGTGCGCTTGATGCCCATTCAGTGTAGCGAACAACGAGGAAATCCTTGTCCGCAAAGGTAACTACCGCCTTTGAATACTTGAAATACAGCATCAGATTGACGGCTGCGATCAGGTCAATCAGAAAACCGATCCAGAACAGCAGTTTGTTGCCTCGCAATGCTGCCCAGATAAATCCACCAATGCCAGCCATCCAGTTGAAATGGCCTGATCCGAGAATAGACTTTTGGATTTTTAGAAACGTATCTGAATAATAATTTCCGTTTTGCTCAGCAAAATCGTGAAATGGAGTTTGAGTGTCTGTGCTCATCTTACGCCTCCCCTTGAATGCTGTGCAGCAGAATGTCTTTTGTAACCACGCCAACCGGCTTGCCGTCATCCATGATGACAACCGGCTTATCCTGATCAACAGCAAGGCTTACCAATGCATCAAGATCATCTTCTGGTCCTGCCTGCGGACAGTTCTTGAGTGCTGGAAGCTTTTTGTTTTCTTTTTCGTATTTCGCAACCGGCATCATAACCGTATGCGCATAGATCAGTTTCAGTTTTGAAATACCGGCAACAAATTTCTCAACATATTCATCAGCAGGTTTGGTGACGATGTCTTCCGGCGTACCGATCTGAACAATTTCACCATCCTTCATGATCGCGATGCGCGTACCCATACGGATCGCTTCATCAAGATCGTGGGTGATGAACAGTGTCGTTTTCTTCATGTCACGGGAAAGCGCCAAAAATTCATCCTGCAACCCCCGACGGATTAGTGGATCAAGCGCTGAGAACGGCTCGTCCATCAAAAGGATATCCGGGTCAGCCGCAAGTGCTCTGGCGAGGCCCACACGTTGCTGCATACCGCCTGAGAGTTCTGACGGGTAGCGGTTACCGTAACCTTGCAGTGACACGCGCTCAATTACCCTCTCTGCGGCTTGTGCCCGGGTAAATGCGTCCACATTCCGCAATTCCATGGAGAATGTCACATTGTCTGCGACCGTGCGGTGCGGAAGCAGCGCCATGTTCTGGAAGACCATGCCGATGCGGTCAGCTCGCATGACGCGAAGCTCTTCTGCATTAAGTGCTCCGACGTTATCACCATTGATGATGATGTCCCCGGCGGTTGGTTCAATCAAACGGTTGATATGTCGAACAAGTGTCGACTTGCCCGAGCCGGAAAGGCCCATAATGCAGAAAATCTCACCTTCACCGACTGAAAACGTAGCGTCTTTAACACCGACTACACAGCCAAATTTTTCAAGAACTTCGGGTTTACCCAACCCTTCATTTTTTACAGCAGCGAGCGCTTCATCCGCCCGATCACCGAAAATCTTCCAAACGCCATTAACTTCGACAACTGGCTTGCCATCTGCTTGCGCCATATTCCTCCCCTGGGACTTAAATGTAAACGGTTACATTCTCATCAAGTTAGACTGCAATGTGCGACAGCCGTTTGTCAATTGCGACTCGCAATCAATTTTCAGCTGGACTCACAGAAAGAGGGAACTTGGTCCAAAAGCGGCAATTTTTGAGACTTAGGCTGACTGGATCGCTTTCTGAATGGCCTCTTTGGCTTCACTCGCATCGCCCCAACGGTCGATCTTCACCCACTTGCCATCTTCGAGATCTTTGTAACGTTCAAAGAAATGGGAAATCTGGTCAACCAGTAACTTTGGCAAATCGTCGAGCGTATGCACGTCTTTATACATTGCAGAAATATGGGGTGAAGGCACTGCAATCAGTTTTTCGTCGCCACCAGCTTCGTCGGTCATATACAACATGCCAACCGGCTTGCAGTTAATCACTGAACCCGGAATGATTGGACGCTTGTTCGCAATCAATACATCAATCGGATCACCATCATCAGAAAGTGTATGGGGAACAAAGCCATAGTTCCCGGGATAGCGCATGGACGTGTAGAGAATACGGTCCACGACCATGGTTCCAGCATCCTTGTCCATCTCATATTTGACTGGTTCACCGCCATAGGGAACCTCAACGATCACATTAATATCTTCTGGCGGATTATCGCCAATCTTGATTGCATCAATACGCATTGGAAAACTTTCGTTTGGGAGGAGGAAGAGTTGGGCGTCTCTTACAACGGTGTGGCCGTCATGTTCAAGCCACCATCGGGTTGTGTAGTAAGTTTTTGAACCGGCCAGGGCTCTTTGTCGCTGTCAACCATATCGAACCGGAAACGTGACAACATGATACCGAGAATAATAATCGCTTCCTGAATGGCAAAACTCTGGCCTATGCAGACACGGGGGCCTGCACCAAACGGCAAATATTGATAGCGGTCAATTTTTCCGCGATTCTCCGGTAAAAAGCGTGACGGCATGAATGCATTGGGCTGATCCCAATAAACCTGATGGCGATGCAGGGTCCATGGCATAACCAGACACTGAGACCCTTTCTTGATGATGGTATCTTCCCATTCGATATCTTCCAACGCCTCTCGACTGATGACAGGCGCAGGTGGATAAAGCCGCATCGCCTCTTCAAATGCGGCGCGGGTGTATGGCATTCGCTCCACCCAATCGAGTGGATTTGAATACTCAGCTGTGATCCGCTTTGCTTCTTCTTCGACTTTTGCCCGTTCATGCGGGGCTTTTGCCAGCAGGTACAGTGTCCATCCCAAAGCCCGTGCAGTTGTCTCATGGCCCGCACCAATAAAGGTTATGACATTGTCTTCTATTTCAGCCCGACTCAATCCATCGGGCCCCTCAGCTCGCAAAAGAAGTGTCAGGAAATCATCAGGTGGCGTTTCACCTTTCGCAATTTTCTCCGCGCGGTCCTCGATTGTTGTTCGAACCAGTTTGCGGAAATACTTAAGGATGCCGCGTCCGGTAAAATGCTTGGGACGGGGGACCCACTCCGGCACGTTGACAATATCCAGCGGGTCAACACGACCAACCGTCTCGAATAACCGCTCAATCTTGTGTTCGAATTCTTTTGGATCCCCTTCAATTTCATTGCTGAAAAGGGTTTCAGCCAGCACATTGAAGGTGAGTTCGGTCATATCCTTTGCCAGGTCGTGCTGAATACCCTGGTTTTCATATTTGGTGACATAATCTTCTGTCACCCGACGCATAGCATCTGCAAATCCGTGGATGTGTTTAGGCGTAAATACAGGAGCCATGGCCTTGCGGGACCGTTTCCAAACCGGATTTTCAGCGGTCAGCAATCCATCCTGCAGGATTGGGCGCAGAACAATCTGGCGGGTTTTCGCTAGTTTGAAAGACTTCGCCTTCTCAACCAGTATGTGCCTTATGAGTTTTGGATCATTTGCAACCAGCAAAGGACCACCAATACCCGACGGGATATACACATAAGGCTCGCGATACGAATGCGCGCCCCATAGTTCAATTGGATTGTTGTACACAATCCAGAACATCTTGAGCAGTCCCGGAGGTTGGGTTCTCGGCACTGGCGCGGGCGGGATAAACGGAGCAGGTGTTGAATCCATGATGTACTAAACATAGGGTTTTGCGGCCAAGGTTTCCATGGTCAAACTGGCGCAGTATAGCCCGACTAGGACCGATCAACATCAGCCTTGGATAGAGTGGCTCAAAAGTTGGAAAGACGGGTAAAAACCCCTATATATAAAGCATAATTTCTATTGCGATTCGCAGGGGCTAATCTCTGCCCTTTCAAGTTAGGCGGCTTATGACCGAAACACCTGAAACTCCAGAAGAAAACAACCTTAATCCGGATGAGTATGGCGCTGATTCCATCAAGGTTCTGAAAGGCCTTGATGCGGTCCGAAAACGGCCGGGCATGTATATCGGTGACACGGATGATGGTTCAGGTCTGCATCACATGGTGTATGAGGTTGTGGACAACGGAATTGACGAAGTTCTTGCTGGTCACGCAGACCGAGTCACCGTGACCCTTAATCCGGATGGTTCTGTAACCGTCACAGACAATGGCCGTGGCATTCCGGTGGATCTGCATCCTGAAGAAGGTATTTCAGCTGCAGAAGTGATCATGACGCAGCTTCATGCAGGCGGTAAGTTTGACCAGAACTCTTACAAGGTATCCGGTGGTCTGCATGGCGTGGGTGTATCTGTGGTGAATGCACTCTCCGTTTCGCTTGATCTGCGCATTGCCCGCGATGGCAAATGGCATGAGGTTTCCTTCACGCACGGGGTGTCTGACGCGCCTCTGAAAGTGACAGGTGATGCGGGGGATTATTCCGGCACAGAAGTCACCTTCATGCCGTCTGCTGAGACTTTCACGATGGTGGAGTTTGATTTCAAGACGCTGGAAAAACGGCTGCGGGAACTGGCTTTCCTAAATTCAGGCACTCGCATCATCCTCACCGACAAGCGCGGTGCTGAAGAAGTTACGGAAGAACTCTACTACGAAGGCGGGTTGGAAGAATTCGTCAAATATCTCGACCGGACCAAGAATGCCCTGATCGAAACGCCCATTTATCTTAAAAGCGAGAAAGACGGCATCACAGTAGAAGTTGCCCTTTGGTGGAACGATTCCTACCATGAAAATGTTCTCTGCTTCACCAATAACATCCCGCAGAGAGACGGCGGCACGCACCTGGCGGGGTTCAGGGGCGCGTTGACCCGTCAGGTCAACGGCTATGCCGAGAGCTCCGGCATGCTCAAGAAAGAAAAGGTTTCGCTCTCGGGTGATGATTGCCGTGAAGGTCTCACCTGTGTCCTTTCCGTCAAGGTTCCAGACCCAAAATTCTCCTCCCAAACCAAAGATAAACTCGTTTCTTCCGAGGTCCGTCCGGTGGTGGAAAGTCTGGTCAATGAGTCGCTCAATGGCTGGCTCGAAGAAAATCCAAACGAAGCCAAAATGGTCATCACCAAGGTAGTTGAAGCAGCGGCAGCCCGCGAAGCTGCTCGCAAGGCCCGCGAGCTGACCCGCCGCAAAGGCGCGTTGGACATTGCCTCCCTGCCCGGCAAACTGGCGGACTGTCAGGAACGCGATCCGGCAAAATCGGAAGTCTTTCTGGTGGAGGGTGACTCGGCCGGCGGATCTGCCAAGCAGGGCCGAAACCGTGCCAATCAGGCCGTGCTACCGCTGCGGGGCAAAATCCTCAATGTGGAGCGCGCACGTTTTGACAAGATGCTCTCCAGTCAGGAGATCGGCACGCTGATCACCGCACTTGGTACCGGCATTGGCAAAGATGAATTCAACATCGAGAAACTGCGTTACCACCGCATCATCATCATGACCGATGCGGATGTGGATGGTGCGCATATTCGCACGCTGCTACTAACCTTTTTCTTCCGTCAAATGCCGGAGCTGATCGAGCAGGGTCATCTCTACATTGCGCAACCGCCACTCTACAAAGTGACACGCGGGAAATCCTCGCAATATCTCAAAGATGAGCAGGCGCTCGAAAACTTCCTGATCGAAGGCGGGCTGGATGAAGCGCGGCTTGAACTCTCAGGCGGTGAAGTCCGCCTAGGTGCAGACCTGCGAAGTGTTGTGGATACGGCGCTTAAGATCAAAACCCTGCTCGGCGGATTGCACACGCGCTACAATCGCGACGTGGTGGAGCAGGCCGCGATCGCAGGCGCGCTTAATCCCGAGATTGTCAGCAATGCGGATCAAGCAGCCCAGGCAGCGAACTATGTGGCGATGCGACTGGATGCGATTTCCGACGAAACAGAGCGCGGATGGCAAGGCACGGTCAGCGAAGACGGCGGGATGATGTTTGAACGTACGGTGCGCGGCGTCAAGGAAGTGGCTTCCGTTGATGCGGCACTCATTGGCTCAGCGGACGCGTTGCGTCTCGACAGTTTTGCTGCAGAACTGCAGGAAACATTTGGCAAGCCACCCGTCTTCCATCGCAAGGACCAAAGCGCCGTCATTTCCGGCCCTCGTGCACTTTTGGAACATGTGTTCGAAGCGGGCCGCAAGGGCATTGCGTTGCAACGCTACAAAGGCCTTGGCGAAATGAACCCGGACCAGCTTTGGGAAACCACACTTGATCCGGATGTGCGCTCGCTTCTGCAAGTGAAAGTGAATGAAGCGGCAGATGCGGATGACCTCTTTACCCGGTTGATGGGCGAAGAGGTGGAGCCGCGCCGCGATTTCATCCAGTCCAACGCGCTCAATGTCGCCAATCTTGATATTTGATGAGGCACGATCCACATTTCACCGCCGCGTGAATTGACCTTCGCGGCAAGCACGGTATTCTTCTCTTTGTCTTTAGGGGGAAAGACGGAGAGGGCAGACCGCGTGAGCGATAGTTTGAATTCCGCGCCAAATGCAACATCGGAAACGACTACAAGCAAGCCACGGTTATGGCAGCTGATGGCGTTTTTTGGCGTTGCTGCCATCCTGCTTGGCCTGGCCGTGTTTGCGAATTCAATTGGCGGCACGCAATGGATCGATGCCTATCACTCCATTCCGGCGCAAATTGAAGCCATGGGCGTGTGGGGGCAGCTTGGCATTATCGGTCTGATGATTGTCCATTGCTTCATCCCCTTCCCGGCTGAATTTGTGGCGATCACCGCCGGCAGTGTGTACGGCACTTTCTATGGCACGTTCCTGACCTGGTCCGGTGCGATGATAGGCGCGCTTTTGTCGTTTGGTCTCACGCGCTTTTTCGGCCAGCCGTTTGTAGAATGGGCACTGCCCGAAAGGCAGAAACAGTTTCTCGACAAGTGGACGGAAGACCAGGGCGCGGCAACGCTGCTGATCAGCCGGTTTATTCCGGTGATTGCCTTTAACCTGATTAATTATGCGGCCGGGCTTACCAAAATAAGCTGGTGGACGTTCACCTGGACCACGGGCATCGGCATCCTGCCCCTCACCGCACTCATGGTCTATATGGGCAGCCACATGCGCGATCTCTCCTGGACCTGGCTTTTCACGATCTCTGCGATTTGCATTGTAGCAATGGGGGCGTTGCACTGGTGGAAGAGGCAACACGGAAAACCAACCAAACACTAACCGTAATCTCAAACACACGAGACAACACACCAACCCGCGTCTATAATCTGGAAATTTGATCTCGCCCCGGCGAAATTACCCACAACTACTTCGTGGGCCAAGACGGGGTGTTGGTTCATAATGGTGGAAAAAACGTTTTCGTTAAAAAGCCATGAAGGAAAAGAGCAAAAGATGCCAGACCCAGAAGAAAGCCAACTCCGGGTGGAATGAACGGTAAACAAAAGAAGAATTGGAACCGCTGTGGACGAGGTAACAAACCTGATAAACACAAGAATAAAAAGGGTGACCCTCCGCATTTTCATGATGATGACCATGGGACGGGCAAACCAAATATACATTATGGATTTTTCAAATGACAATATTCATTTACTCATTTGAGGCTGAGAGCATTGATAATATTTCACCTTCGTCTGAAAAGCGTGAAACAGCTGGGGGGTTCGTTTATGCATTTGTAAATGCCAGATCGTTAAAATCGGCTGCAAATATAATTTGGCAAGATCTCGACCGAAAAGGTGTTAAAATCATCTGGGATGAGTACATCTATAATTATTCTGAATTCGATGTTGAAGAATTTGATGCAGAAGGACAAAAGTACTTTACTGAAAGCGCCGCGAGAGCGAAAGAATGTAATGAAATAGTTTACTCTCCTATATATGCTTATGAAGATGCAGACTAAAATTTGCCACGGTGGTTATGGATTACTGTGATAAACGTTACGATGACAGCACGCTTAATCCCTAAACTCTCTCGCGTTCATGCAGTGCCGTTCTAGACAGGTTCACGCAGAAATCTTTTCCCCACCCTCGATTCTTCCGGCACACTTTGTGGACTTGTGAAACGCACAACCACCGGACGTACGCCAGCGGCTTGGTGCTTCACAAGCAGCGGAGCGGCGGTGGCCATGACAGGTTCGTGGGCGGCTTAGCGTCTTCTTCCGCGCCCGGTACGGGGCACTTGCTATTCATGTGCTTGCCTGACCGGCGAACAGGAAGACCGAGAGGTATCGGCTGGCAGTGTGTTGAAGGAAGCCTGATCGATAACATCAAATCTCCGCGTGAGGGCTGAAGGCCCGGCACTCAAACGGGTTAGACTGGTAATCAGCCCTCACAGTTTGTGCACTTAATTACTTTTCCGTCGGCGCATCCGCACCGACGTCCGTTC
>JAAUYH010224030.1_pt1 | contig 13329 bp, 10 predicted proteins | sample 7278061 | NCBI WGS metagenome assembly JAAUYH01 (sample SAMN14350203, study PRJNA611818) | marine sediment metagenome | isolation source: surface marine sediment (0.6m) | place: French Polynesia: Moorea | collected 2018-08
AATAAATTCATACTTCAATTCAGCAACGCCCTTTAATCTTACCTATTCAACAATCCCCCGGCTTTTAGCCCTGGGGAGTATCAAAGAGCCTCTTGTGTTCGCCATTCACAAATAACAAATCACAAAACATATCAAATGTAACGGATTGCAAAGTATAATGAAGGTCAAGCCGTTAAAAAATATTGAAGAGTAGTAAAATTACATGCGAGTAGCGATCGCGGGAGCAGGACTAGCAGGTCTTTCCTGTGCTAAATATCTGACTGACGCAGGTCATACACCAGTTGTCTTGGAACGTCGAGACGTACTCGGTGGTAAGGTAGCGGCATGGAAAGATGCAGATGGGGACTGGTATGAAACCGGTCTACACATCTTTTTCGGAGCATATCCGAACATGTTGCAGTTATTTAAAGAATTAGACATTGAAGATCGATTGCAGTGGAAAGAGCACACAATGATCTTCAACCAACCCAATGTACCAGGAACCTATAGCCGCTTTGATTTTCCTGATTTACCGGCTCCTCTCAATGGTGTAGTGGCAATTTTGCGAAATAATGATATGCTCACCTGGGTTGAAAAAATCCGGTTTGGCATTGGCTTGCTACCGGCAATGATTCAGGGTCAGAAGTATGTCGAAGCTATGGATAAATATTCTTGGTCGGAATGGATGCAAAAGCAAAACATTCCCCCACGGGTAGAGAAGGAAGTTTTCATTGCCATGTCTAAGGCATTAAACTTTATTGGACCTGAAGAAATTTCAGCAACCATCTTGCTAACTGCCCTGAATCGCTTTCTCCAGGAAAAAAACGGTTCTAAAATGGCTTTTCTTGACGGTTCTCCCACTGAGCGTTTGTGTCAACCAATGGTAGATTATATTACCGAACGGGGTGGGGAAGTGCGTTTAAATGCTCCCTTAAAAGAAATTTTACTGAACCCAGATGGTACAGTACAAGGGTTCTTGATGCGGGGGTTAAATGGAGAACCAGATTGTTTAGAAACTGCGGATATGTACGTTTCTGCCATGCCCGTCGATCCGTTGAAAGTCATGCTCCCCAAACCTTGGAAACAGCAGGAATTTTTCCAACAATTGGACGGTTTAGAAGGAGTGCCAGTTATTAACTTGCATCTGTGGTTTGACCGTAAACTCACGGACATTGACCATTTACTATTTTCCCGTTCTCCCCTGCTCAGTGTTTATGCGGACATGAGCAACACCTGTAGGGAATATGCCAATAGCGATCGCTCCATGTTGGAATTAGTTTTGGCTCCAGCGAAAGATTGGATTTCTAAATCAGATGAAGAAATTGTCCAAGTAACCTTGGCTGAATTAGAAAAACTCTTCCCCCAACATTTTACCGGAGATAATACGGCAAAATTGCTGAAATATCACGTAGTCAAGACACCGCGCTCCGTTTACAAAGCAATACCAGGCCGTCAAGAATACCGCCCATCCCAAGAAACACCGATTAGTAATTTTTATCTTACGGGGGATTACACAATGCAACGCTACTTAGCAAGTATGGAAGGTGCCGTACTTTCTGGTAAGCTGACAGCACGGGCTATTACCAAAGCCCACCCTGAGGCAAACTCCTCTAATCTGCAAATGACAACTCTCCAGCCTGCAACGAATGCTGCAACTGCCTGATTCACCCCCGTCCATGAAACCATCGGTATCTTTGGAAGAAGCCTACGAACTATGCCGTCAGCTAACAGCAAAATATGCTACGACTTTTTATCTAGGTACTTTGCTGATGAACCAGAGAAAGCGTCAAGCAATTTGGGCAATTTATGCCTGGTGTCGCCGTACCGATGAACTGGTAGACGGCCCAGGTGCTGACATCACAACTCCAGAAACCCTGGAGCATTGGGAAAGCCAATTAGAATCTATTTTTACCGGACAACCACAAGACAATTTTGATGTCGCTTTAGTTGATACCCTGCAACGCTTTCCTATGGACATTCAACCCTTCCGGGATATGATTGCAGGGCAGCGTATGGATTTATACCGCAATCGCTACCAAACTTTTGAGGAGTTATATTCATACTGCTATCGTGTTGCCGGTACGGTTGGTTTAATGTCAACAGCCGTAATGGGAATCGATCGAAAACGGGGAATGTCTCCCTGGAACCGTCAAACTAATCCTTACATTCCTACAGAAGAAGCGATCGCCCTGGGAATTGCCAGTCAAATGACAAATATCTTAAGGGATGTGGGGGAAGATGCTCAACGAGGTCGGATTTATTTACCCCTGGATGATTTAGCTCAGTTTAATTATACAGAGCAAGATTTATTACAGGGCGTGGTTGATGATCGCTGGCGTTCCTTGATGAGATTTCAAATTGCCAGAACCTGGCAATTTTATGCTCAGGCGGAAAAAGGTATCAGTTATCTATCTTCTGATGCCAGGTTGCCAGTGTGGGCTGCATTAATGCATTACAGCCAAATTTTAAAGAGTATTGAACGCAACGATTATGATGTATTTAATCAACGTGCCTACGTACCCCAGTGGCAAAAAATACGTTCGTTACCCATAGCTTGGTTGCGATCGCAAGTACTTTAACCTCATGAAAGTAACATTCGGGATTTTGCGGCATATTTGCACAGTTAGTGCTTATTATGTAAACTCCCTTCTTCCTTGGAGAATAAATCCCGACATTCGCACCCTCAATTCTTTACCCAGCCCCAGCTTGAGATTTAATCATTCATAGGTATTGACTATCGTTAAGAAGTTAGCTAATATTATTATTCGTGACCGAGGAGAGGTGGCTGAGCGGTTGAAAGCGGCAGATTGCTAATCTGTTGTACGGCAGGCAACTCCGTACCGAGGGTTCGAATCCCTCCCTCTCCGTTTTCGGAGTAAGTTATATTTTGAACACTGATCAGCTAAACCTGGAAAATAATAGTTTCAGGTGATACATCATAATTAGTTAGTCAGTCAAACTATCATACCAAGTTTTCATATATACTAATAAACTCCTGAACTGATGAGGAGTGAAATAAAAATATGCCTAGAGTTTATACTGCTGTATCCCTTGGGATTACAGCCTTAGCAGCTGGTTTTGTGTTGGCAGCTTGTGGTTCTCAAACTGCACCCAACAATAACAGTACTTCCAGCACCAACTCAACTACTACAAGTGACAAAGGATTAAAAATAGGTTCCCTACTACCCACTACCGGAGATTTAGCATCAGTTGGGCAACAAATGGTAGGTGCAGTTCCCTTACTAGTAGATACTGTTAATGCCTGTGGTGGGGTAAATGGAGAAAAAGTTACCTTAATAGAGGTAGACAGTCAAACCGATCCCAAAGCTGGAACAGCAGGGATGACTAAACTAGCGAACTTAGATAAAGTAGGTGGTGTAGTTGGTGCATTTGCCAGTAGTGTTTCCAGTGCTGCTGTATCTATCGCCGTACCCAATAAAGTCATGCTCGTTTCTCCTGGTAGCACTAGCCCAGTATTTACGGAAAAGGCAAAGAAAGGTGACTATAAAGGCTTTTGGGCAAGGACTGCACCTCCAGATACCTATCAAGCATTAGCTTTAGCACAACTTGCGAAGAAAAAAGGCTTTACAAAAGTTTCCACAGTAGTCATCAATAACGATTATGGTGTGGGGTTTGAAAAAGCATTTGTCCAGGCTTTTGAAAAATTAGGGGGAACTGTAGTTAATAAAAATAAACCCGTCCGTTACGATCCCAAAGCTCAAACCTTTGACACTGAAGCTGTATCCACCTTTGCTGGACAACCACAAGCAGTAATTGCAGTATTATATGCTGAAACTGGTAGTTTATTCCTCAAAGCTGCTTATCAGCAAGGTTTGACTAAAGATGTACAAATTATGCTCACAGATGGGGTGAAGTCGGACTCTTTTCCCGGACAAGTTGGTAAGGCTGGCGATGGGAAGTATATTATTTCTGGAGCTGTTGGTACAGTACCAGGTTCAGATGGTAAGGCATTAGACGCTTTAAACAAACTGTGGAAAGAGAAAAAAGGTAGTTCTCCAGGAGAATATGCACCCCAGGCTTGGGATGCTGCTGCTTTGTTGACATTGGCAGCTCAAGCGGCAAAAGATAATACAGGTGTTGGCATATCTAGCAAAATTAAGGAAGTTGCCAATGCTCCTGGGGAGGAAGTAACTGATGTATGTCAAGGCTTGAAGTTACTTAAAGAAGGTAAAAATATTAACTACCAGGGAGCTAGCGGTAACGTAGATATTGATGCCAATGGTGATGTAATAGGTGTTTATGATGTGTGGACAGTAGGAGATGATGGCAAAATCAAGGTAATTGATAAAGTTAGTCCTCAATAGGTAGTTAAAAGTGAAGAGTTGGCAGATTATAACTCTTCACTTTTAACTTTTAGAATCCAGGGAAGTTAAAACCAACTCCCAACAATAAACCGATATCTACATCGTCAAAAAAGCCAGCATTCACGGAAGCATTGGCTGTAAACCTGGAACCGAGGGGAAAATCAATTCCTCCAGATAGGAGCAATCCAGTTTCCGAGTCATCACCCAGTTTAAAAGCAGCACCAACACCTACGTAAGGAGTAAAAGGCAATAATTCAGTAAATGGATCTGCTGTGTCCCGGATGGAAATATCATAGGTTACGGGTACTAAGATGACAGAATTATCCTCGTTGATTACTGCCGATGGTCTAACTGATATACTTCTAGTCAGACCAATTTTACTCAGGACTGAAAAATTGGCATCCCCCAAAGCAGAGTCATCACCACTGATACCAACGTTGATGCCAACACCAACATAACTTCTGCCACCACGGGTAGCTCGACCTGGAAGAATATTCGTTTGGGCAACTTTAGTAGTAGGTGATTGAGCTGTAGTGGTAGGCTGTATATCTTGGAAATTCAAGGCTGTTGATGATGTAGCCACTGTGCCAGGAATTGGTGTAACTACTGGATTGCTGCTAGAATCTGGTGTAGTTGCAGGTGGGGATTGTTCGTTGGTAAGAGTAAAAAGATTTTGGTTGTGGTTCTGAACCTGAATATCAATTCCATCTAAAGAGTCTATGGCTTGCATAGATGGTGAATCTTGCTCAACCTTTGTGCTTGCTGTTGTCTGGGCAATAGCAGATGAGCTAATACCTGGGGTTACGAGAACCGTTACACTCAGTAATCCCAAGAAACCGTGACGCATAAAATTAGTATTCACATTCACTCCTAGAAAAAATATTGTCTGACTAAATCGCCAATTTTGTGTTTGACAGTTAATTTTTAGCAACAATCAATATTTAACACCAAAACATCGATTCTCACATCCTGAATTTGAGGGGGGAATTAATATTTAATCTTTCTGTTGTCATCTCTACCATTTCTATTTTTTAGCTACTTTCCCAATCTGGGTTTAAGACCTCCAGTAAATCGTAGATTTACTGGTCTACAATTACAGGGGGTCAGAATTCCTCAGGAACATTGAACCTTCTGCCTTCTGCCTTCTGCCTTCTGCCTCCTGCCTTCTTCATACAAGATATCGTTGGAACCACTGGGTTGCTAATCTTGCCACCTCTTCTAAAGCTCCTGGCTCCTCAAATAGGTGGGTGGCTTTGGGTACTATTTGCAACTGCTTTTCACTCCTTAGCTGTGTCATTGCTTCCTGATTCATGGCAATTACAGGAACATCATGACCACCGACAATTAACAAAGTTGGTGCTTGGACGCGGGTTAAAGCAGTTCCCGCCAAATCCGGACGACCACCCCGGGAAACAATTGCTGATACTGCTTGAGGTTTGTCTGCTGCTGCAATTAAAGCCGCCGAGGCACCAGTGCTGGCTCCAAAGTAACCAACTTTGAGGTTACGGGTATCTGGGTATTGGGTCAGCCAATTTGTGGTATCAATTAGTCTTGATGCTAATAAACCAATGTCAAAGCGCAGGTGTCTTGTGCGTTGGTCAATTCTTTCTTCCTCTGATGTCAGTAGATCGAATAACAAGGTTGCCAATCCAGCCTGTTGCATAACTTTGGCAACATAACGATTTCTGGGACTGTGACGACTGCTACCACTACCGTGGACAAATATGACAATTCCTTGAGCTGTTGGAGGTACTACCAAATTACCTTCTAACCTGACTGAGTCTGTAGTCACTACCACCAATTTTTCTGAACTATTTTTTGTTAAACTACCTTGCATTTTTCCATCCTCTATGTTAACAGCGACATATCTACTTGATAATCGGGAATCGGGAGTTGTTAGTTGTTAGTTGTTAGTTGTTAGTTGGGAGTGGGGAGTGGGGAGCTCACAAGGGTCGGTTTTTAACATTTCGGTTTTTGAATCAATTACGAACACTTTGGACATCAAGTCCCTCCTTTCGGGTTAAGTTAGCTTCGTCAATGTTTCTAAAGCTTTTTAGACCTAACACACTGCCTCCCAAATGGCTGTTTAATGTTAGATGACAGAGCTACAAACTAGCTACGCATTCGTAGGTGTCGTGACTAAAGAAACGTAGTACGCGAGGTACTTAGACTGGTCAACTAGGACTTTTTCAAGCCCCCGCTACATCGGTACTCCGATTAGCGGTGGGTTGTTGACTGATAAATTAACTGATTACCATTACCGTTAATGGTATTGGTTTGGCTCTGGTCTACTAATTTGCCAGTATGGAGCCATTGTTCCATGATTGGCGGAGCTTGGATTGGTTGGAGTTGTGATCGCAATTCTTCTCCTTCTAAAACTTCTGTTTCCAGGAGCTTTTGCGCCATAGTTTCTAAAGTTTGCCGATTTTCCTCTAGAATTAGCCGAGCAATGTGGTGGGCACTGTCAACAATTTCTTTCACCTCTAGATCTATTTTTTCAGAGATATTCTGGCTGACTGCTCGTCGAGGGTTGGTGAATCCTTCCAAAAATTGTTGTTGAATCTTCTCAAAAGCGATCGGACCTAGTGCTTGGCTCATGCCATACAATGTGACATATCGTTCTGCTAAGTCGGTGGCTTTTTGGATGTCATCACTAGCACCAGTAGATACTCGACCAAAAATCAATTCTTCAGCAGAACGTCCTCCCAATAGGGTGGCAATTCTGCCGCGAATTTCATCTTCTATCATTAAAAAGCGGTCTTCTTCTGGTAGTTGTAGAGTGTAGCCCAGAGCACCTACACCCCGAGGCACAATGGAAATTTTTTCCACGCTTCCAGCACCGGGCATTAATATGGCAACTATGGCATGACCAACTTCATGGTAAGCTACGGTACTTTTTTCCATGTCGTTGAGGACGCGGGATTTCTTCTCTAACCCCGTTAACAGGCGTTCTACGGCTTCATGAAAATCTGCCATGATCACAGCTTGACGATCGCTACGAGCTGCTAATAATGCTGCTTCATTGACCAAGTTAGCTAAATCTGCACCGGCAAATCCCGGTGTGCGGGCTGCTAATTTCGACAAATCCACATCCTCTGCTAATTTGACATTTTTGGCGTGGATTTTGAGAATTGCCTCCCGACCAATTTTATCTGGTCGATCTACCACCACTTGTCTGTCAAAACGACCGGGACGCAACAGTGCTGGGTCTAACACCTCTGGGCGGTTGGTAGCAGCTAGCAAGATTACTCCTGTATTCGGTTCAAAGCCATCCATTTCTGAAAGCAACTGGTTCAGGGTTTGTTCCCGTTCATCGTTACCGCCTAATATGGGCCCATTGCCACCCCGTGATTTACCTAGAGCATCTAATTCATCGATAAATACAATACAGGGTGCTTGTTGTTTTGCCTGTTCAAACAAATCCCTGACCCTAGCTGCACCAACCCCCACAAATAGTTCAATAAACTCAGAACCAGAAATAGTAAAAAAAGGTACTCCTGCTTCTCCGGCGATCGCTTTTGCTAACAGTGTCTTCCCTGTTCCTGGAGGCCCTACCAACAAAACTCCTTTGGGTATTTTCGCACCTAGATGGGTATATTTACCTGCATTTTTCAGAAAATCGACTATTTCCTGCAATTCAACTTTGGCTTCATCAACCCCAGCCACATCTTCAAAGGTAACTCCCGTAAACCCTTCCGAATAAATACGAGCATTGCTTTTACCAATTTTGAGAGCTGCTGGGCCACCCATTTGAGCACGACTAATCAACCAGCCCCAAAGGGTGAAGAAAATTATGAATGGTAAAACCCAACTAAGTAAGGTTGTAAACCAGCCAGAACCACTGGGGGGTTTTGCCTCAAACTCGACGTTATGCTGGCGGAGAATTTTGGGCAATTCTAAATCTAGTGGTACAGGAATGGTGACAAATTTTTTGGGTTGGGATTTATCTTTTTTAATAGTGGCTTCTGATTTAAGTTCGTAGATAATTTGGTCAGAACTAACCTCCACGCGGACAACTTTACCAGCTTCCACCTGAGAAATAAATTTGCTGTAAGGAACCCGACGGTTTTGGTTTGGTTGTACTAACGAAAAAAAGATATTCAGAAACATAAAAAATACTAAGAATAGCAGTAAACTCCCCCCAAAGTCCCTCGGTTGCGGTTTTTTTGTTTGGCGATCGCCATCTGTTTCTACTGCCATTTTTTTTGACTCCTTACCCTTTTTTTGTGGGGTGGTTTTTACTCTTTGACTACTTCTTTCATCTGGCAATTGTCTGTGGTTTATTGAATCGGTGATTGGATTTATCTAACAGTTCTCTGACTTCTGCATCCGTGGTTTGGGCAAAATTGTCGTACCATAAGCCGATGGCATAAAATGGTTCGGGCATGGAAAGACACACAACTTCATCAACCAAGGCTTGTAATTCTTGGCAGACTACTAGGGGAGCTACTGGAGTTGCAACTATAATCCGTCGGGGCTGCTGCTGTTGGAGAATGGCAATGGCTGCGCGGATGGTAGAACCAGTAGCAATACCATCATCCACAAGAATAATTGTCTTATTGCGTATATCTGGTGGCGAGCGATCGCCCCGATATACCCGATCGCGGCGTTGTAATTCCCTCAACTCATGGGCTGCAACTTCGTCGATTGTCCCACTAGATATATTCAGCCAACTGACCACATCATAGTTGAGTATCCGTACACCCCCAGAAGCGATCGCACCCATAGCTAATTCTTTATGACCGGGTACGCCTAATTTTCTCACAATACAGATATCTAGGGGTATATTTAGTTTCTTCGCCACTTCATAACCTACAGGTACGCCACCTCTAGGTAAAGCCATAACTAATCCATCTTTGCGGTTAGTATAGGTTGTTAATTTTTGGGCGAGCATTTTTCCCGCTTCAGTGCGATCTCTGAATTTAGAAGTCATAATAATCACTCTTGATATATTTATCGATCAATATCACTTAACTCCCGAGGAATTACGGAGATAGTTTGAGTTTTACCTTGTCGTTGCAAAGTCAACTTTAATGGTTTACCCACCTGAGTTTTGGCAACTAAGCTTTGCAATTGCTCTGCATTGGTAATTTTCTGGCCATTCACTTGGGTAATTACATCCCCTGATAATAAACCAGCAGATTCTGCCGGAGTATTGATTAATACTCGCATTACCAGTACTCCCTCAATTTCGGGGACTGTAAATTGTTGATCAGGAATGCGATTGAGTCGCTTAGCAAATTCAGGGTTGAGGCTAGCCATACTAATCCCAATATAAGGATGGGAGACTTTCTCACCCCTAGCCAGCACATCCTTTATTCGCTTAGCTGTGTTAATGGGAATTGCAAATCCGATACCTTCCGCACGGGCACGAATCGCAGTATTAATACCGATTACTTGACCTGCTTGATTTAACAATGGTCCGCCAGAATTACCAGGATTAATCGCCGCATCGGTTTGGATAAAATCTATTCTTTTATCGGGAATTCCCACTTGGCTACTGGAACGTTTCAGGGTACTAATAATACCTAAAGTCACCGTATTATCCAGACCAAAGGGATTACCAACTGCGATCGCCCAATCTCCGACTTGCAAACTATCAGAATCACCCAAAGGTGCAACTGGTAAATTTTTCCCCTTAATCTTGATTACCGCTAAATCAAAGGGTTTATCTATCCCCTGCACCTTACCTTGAAAGCTACGCCCATCTTTCAAAGTCACCTTGACTTTATCAACTCCATTCACAACATGGGCATTAGTAAGAATTAAACCATTCGATTCAATAATAAAACCCGAACCCTCACCAAATAAGCGAAATTGGGGTCTATTTGGCATCATTTCTCTACCAAAGAAAGGACGCAAAAATGGGTCGTCCAACCAAGGGGAAAAATTAGGTCTCACAGTACGTTCAGTATCAATTCTGACTACTGCTGCTCCCACTAGTTTGATGGCAGCAACCACAAAATTAGGATTGGTGGTACTGGTAGTTATCACCTTTGGGGGTATCGACTTGGTTGCAGAGGCAGTGATTTCCGGTTTTTGGTAGACATCTTGGGGAACTAACTTGGTGGGGAACAGACGCATAGCCACCAAAGTTAAACCGGCACCCAAAACTGCCATCAGCAGATAAATACCAATGTTTGGTAGATACTTAGATTTATGAGAATGTTGGTCAGATGGATGAGAAGATGTCATAACAGCAATCCTCCCTCAAGTATAGGCGAGTCTTCTAGCCGTTACTTTGTATAACTTGTGACATGAACCAGCTAAGGAAGACAAATATTTTTTCTGGTTCTTGCTATCAATCCTGGGAAAAAAACATGGCTAACAGGAAAACTTAGATGAAAAAAGCCTCCTGTTATATCATGTCTGGTTAAAGACTTATGGTTAAGACTGCAAGGGGGCAGGGAGCAGGGGGCAGGGTGCAGGGTGCAGGGGGAGAAAGAGTTTTAAGATGTTTGCACCATGATCCAAATAATAAGTAATCTCCCGAACTTGATATTAAACCCTATCTTTCTGCTCTTTAATTCAACTCTGGAAATTAGTAGTCTCTAATGGGAAATTGTTCCCAAAACCGGCTAATTTTGCAAATTAAGCCAAAAATTAAGTCAGATTTACCTTAACAACTTTTTTCTTTTCGATTTCGGATTTAGGCAAAGTTAGACTTAAAATACCATTGTGGTATTCGGCTTTCACTTTGTCGTTTTGAATATGAGCTGGTAAGCGCAGGACTCGCTCAAATCTTCCATAGTGAAATTCAGAGCGCACCATTCCTTTGTCTTCAGTCTTGGTTTCAGATTTACGTTCGCCGCTAATAGAAATATGATCTTCACTAGCTTGAATATCAATATCGTTGATATCCAATCCAGGAATCTCTAGTTTCAGATGAATTTCATCATCATTTTCGTCCATTTCTACTGCTGGTCTAAAATGAATTCCTTGAGAACCGCCATTTCCAGGATGGGTAAACTTTTCAAATAAATAGTTCATTTCATCCCGTAAATTTTCCATTTCACGGATAGGTTCCCACAGTTCCAGATCTCTTAAAGGTTGCCAACGAGTAATTGCCATATTCGTGACCTCCAATGATTGATGCTACTAATCAATTAAAATTTACAAGGCATATATTATGGAATAGCTAGTCGCCAACCAACAACACACTGAACAGTAGCCGAGATAGGCACCTAGCTCTACCTTCTAGGGTATAAGATAATTTTGAGGAACTTGTGAAGAATGTTTGCAATTAACGGTGATGCCAATTCCAGGGAAGAGGCAGGGGGCAGGGGGCAGGGAGCAGGGAGCAGGGGGAAGGAACAATTCTACTTAGTACAGCATTTCATATAATTCGTAACGAATTGAGTCTGCCTATGGTAATGGAACTGAGGTGGTAAACCAAGATTAGCTTACACCGCTCTTACGAGTCGGTGTAGGTAGTTTACTTAAACCATAATGTTCCGATCACCGAGAAAAAAATTGTGACCAGGAAAAGGATAATAACGTACTGGACATAGTAAAAATGCGAAATATTCTCTCCAACGTGCTGCTTGCTGTTGGACTACACTCATATTTTTAGTCATTTTTCTCACAGTAATATTGGAGTGTGGCCAAGTAATACATCTGTGGGGATATCTGGGTCTCCGACTAGAAAAAGTCCAAAATAACACTATCCGTTCCCCTGATTTTAGTGGCATCCCATGATGTAATTGCTGGCTAGTATCAGCTAAAATCAGGGTTCCTTTAAGTCCTGTAAATGGCTTACTTTGATTATTTTGAATTATTGTAAAAGGCCCATTATCTTCAGTTACATCGTTCAGATACAGAACTGCTTTAAGTAGAGGATATTTTTGTCCTTCTTCACAGTCGTAATGGGGTGTTTTTGGACCAGTCACATCAAGTCCATAAGGATTAGCTCGGCTAAGACGGATTTCAGCCCCATGATATCCTACCGGCAAACCAATATATTGGTGAGCTATTTGTAGTAATTTTTCATTTAAACCACTTTGATAAACAATCCAGTTCTGAGAATCCTGGGAAATATGATTGGGAGACAGAGTAACAGTATTACTCTGATGATAATCATATTGGCTTAAATCTTGCTGTAAAAAGTTGTAGTAAGAATCACATCTTGATATCAAGTTATTAGCTTCTTGATAGTCAAATATGTGATTTATATTGCCTTGCCAATAGCCATATTTTCTGATTGATGAAATTATATGATTCTGTAGGTCAGTTAATTGTTCTCTTTCATTTATAAGTATTTCCTGCTCTATTAATTGGGCATATTCTCTCCTCTGATCTAAGTATTTAGCGATTTTAGGTAAATTTATTTCTTGCTCAATCAACCTTGATGGTTCTTGTGCAACTATTCTTCTCAAAGCAGCCGGATAATCTTTAACAGACAAATTGGTTAACATTACAATTCAACATACTGGGACTTGGTAGATGAATATGTTTAACCTGAAACTCAATAATTTATACCAACAAAATAAGCAAGGTAGATACTGAGGCTATTTTAAATAAGGCAAGAACAATATTATACAAAGCTTATAGCTAGCTATTATATGCCTGATAAAAAAATAACCTTTGCTTGTAGCATGTACTTTTTGGATTCCTAATTATCTATTTTCATAGACTAATTATTATTGTATCAAAAAATATTCTTTTTTCAGCAAATATTCAGTATTTTCCTAATTAGGGGACAATACAGTTCAGTTAAGAACATGGGTGGAACGAAATGAAACCCAAAAAAGGATTGATCATGTTGGGTTTCGTCCCTCAACCCAACCTACGCCTATTTTGGATTTTAGATTTTAGATTGTGAAAGAATTAACGAAGGAAGAAGGAAGAAGGAAGAAGGAAGAAGGATAATTGGTGGGGGATTTAAACCCCCACCAATTGTAGACCACCAAATTTCCAATTTTGGTGGGGGACTTAAACCCTTTCCGATACGAAGGTCAGCAAGAGGAAAGTACTTTGTTTTAAGAATATGAAACTCTACCTTCTTCCCTCTGACCTCTGACTTATG
>JAAUYH010070167.1_pt1 | contig 13328 bp, 11 predicted proteins | sample 7278061 | NCBI WGS metagenome assembly JAAUYH01 (sample SAMN14350203, study PRJNA611818) | marine sediment metagenome | isolation source: surface marine sediment (0.6m) | place: French Polynesia: Moorea | collected 2018-08
GCGATGCAGCGCATCGGGCAAGTGCCGCAACGCACCCGCAGGGCCCAATGCACTCCACCAGAGACCGCTGTCCTGTGTCCACCTGCAAGGCGCGGTTCGCGCCGCGGTGCAGCGTACCGCAAGCGAGCCGCAACGCGGCGGGTGGACACAGGAAAGCGGCCTCTGGTGGAGTGCATTGGGCCCTGCGGGTGCGTTGCGGCACTTGCCCGATGCGCTGCATCGCGCCGCGTACCGCGCCTGCCCTCAGGGCCCAATGCGCTCCATGAAACCGGCCAATATCCATGACCCTTGGTATTAGCCAGCTTCGGGACAGCGCCCAGTCGGGCGGCCTGCTGGCGTATCTGGTCCGGCACCGGACCGCCGCCAATCTGCTGCTGATCCTGATGATCGTTGCCGGCCTTGCCGCCGGCACCCAGCTGCGCACCCAGTTCTTCCCCGACATCGTGTTCGAGTCGGTGACCGTGCGGGTCGCCTGGACCGGCGCCGGTCCGCAGGACATCGACGACGCCATCGTCTCGATCCTGGAGCCGCAGCTGCTGACGGTCGAGGGCGTGGCGGAGGTGACCTCGATCGCGCGCGAGAACCTGGCCACCATCGCGCTCGAGTTCGAGACCGGCTGGGACATGCAGCGGGCGGTGGACGACGTCAAGGCGGTCGTCGACGGGATCACCACCCTGCCCGACGATTCCGAGGTTCCCACGGTGCGCCGCGGCGCCTTTCGCGACCGGGTGACCGATCTGGTGATCTCCGGACCGGTCGGCATCGACCAGCTGACGCGGCTGGCGGACGAGCTGCAGGCGCGGCTGTTCCGCGCCGGGGTGACCCGGATCAGCCAGCGCGGCACGTCGGAGCCGGTGATCCGGGTGTCGGTGCCGGAGGCGAACCTGCACCGCCACGCCTTGAGCCTGCGCGACGTGGCTGACGCCATCTCGGCGGAAAGCGCCCGCGACCCGGCCGGGGACCTGGAATCGAGCGGCACCCGGGTGCGCACCGGCACCGAGCGCCGCGACGCCAGCACCGTGGCCGACATCGCGGTGCGCTCGCTGCCCGACGGCGGCAAGCTGTTCGTGCGCGACGTGGCAATCGTCGATCTGGAAGGCGTCGAGCGCGGCACCGCCTATTTCAACGGCGACGACCCGGCGGTCGTGCTGCGGGTCGAACGCGGTGCCGACGGCGACACTATCCGCCTGCAAGCGACGGTGCAGCAGGTCGTCGAGGAGATGCGGAACACCGTGCCCGAGGGCGTCTCCATCGACCTGACCCGCACTCGGGCCGAGGCGGTCAGCGACCGGCTGGAGATCCTGTGGCGCAACGGCGCCACCGGGCTGGCGCTGGTGCTGGGCTTCCTGTTCCTGTTCCTGTCGGCCCGCACCGCCTTCTGGGTCGCGGCCGGCATCCCGACCGCCATGGCGGCCACCATCGCGCTGATGTGGGTGTTCGGCCTGACCCTGAACATGGTGTCGCTGTTCGCGCTGATCCTGTGCATCGGCATCGTGGTCGACGACGCCATCGTGGTCGGGGAGCACGCCGATCACCTCTCCCGCCATGGCCTCAGTCCCGCCGACGCGGCGGCGGCGGCGGCGCGCCGCATGGCGGCGCCGGTGTTCAGCGCCTCGATCACCACCGTCATCGCGTTCACCGCGCTGGCGGCGATCGGCGGCCGCTTCGGCCGGCTGATCCTGGACATCCCCTTCACCGTCGCGGTGCTGCTGATCGCCAGCCTGGTGGAGTGCTTCTTCATCCTGCCGGCGCATATGCGCCACGCCCTCTCCGCCCAGAACCGCGCGCCCTGGTACGACGCGCCCAGCCGCGCCTTCAACCGCGGCTTCGTCTGGTTCCGCGAGAGGGTGTTCCGCCGCTTCATGCGATGGGTGCTGTGGGCGCGCTACCCGGCGCTGGGCGCGGTGACGATGCTGCTGCTGATCACCGCCTCGCTGTTCTATGACGGCACCGTGCGCTGGCGGTTCTTCAACGCGCCGGAGCGCGCCGTCATCAGCGCCAACATCGCCATGCTGCCGGGCGCGACCCGCGAGGACACCCGCGCCATGCTGGACGAGATGCGGCGCGCGCTGGACGCGGTCGATGCCCGCTACGCCGCCGAGCATGGCCGCGCGCCGGTGCTGTTCGCGCTGGCGACCGTGGGCGGCTCCACCGGCCGCGGCCTCGCCAGCGCCGACTCCAAGGACCGCGACCTGCTGGGCGGGTTCTCGGTCGAGCTGATCGATCCGGACCTGCGCCCCTACTCCTCCTTCGCCTTCATCGGCGACTGGCAGGAGGAGATCCGGCAGCACCCGCTGCTGGAGACCCTGGCGCTGCGCGGCCAGCGCTCCGGCCCGGGCGGCGACGCCATCGACATCGAGCTCGGCGGGACCGACATCGACACCCTGAAGGCGGCCGCCGAGCAGTTGAAGGCGGAGCTGGCGCGCTACACCGTGGTCAGCGCGCTGGAGGACACGCTGGCCTACGACAAGACCGAGCTGCTGCTGACCCTGACTCCGCTGGGCGAGGCGCTCGGCTTCACCACCGACGCGGTGGGCCGCGAGCTGCGCGACCGGCTGGAGGGCATCGAGGCGGCGGAATTCGCGGTCGGCAACCGCACCGCCGAGATCCGCGTCGGCGCGCCTGAGGAGGAGCTGACCGCCGCCTATCTCTACGAGACGCGGTTGACCACGCCGGGCGGCGGCTATGTGCCCTTGAGCGAGATCGTCGACATCGAGACCCGGCTCGGCTTCTCGGCCATCCGCCGCGAGGACGGCCTGCCGGTGGTCAACGTCACCGGCGACATCTCGGAGGACGACCCGGTCGCGGCAGCCGAAGTCACCCGGGCACTGGACGACAGCATCCTGCCGGCACTGGCGGCCCGCTACGGCGTGACCTACCGGTTCGGCGGGCTGGCCGAGCAGGAATCGCGCTTCCTGGGCGACGCGGCACTGGGCGGGGTGCTGTGCCTGATCGGCATCTACCTGGTCCTGGCCTGGATCTTCGCTTCCTGGACGCGCCCGCTGGTGGTGATGGCGATCATCCCGTTCGGAGTGATCGGCATGATCTGGGGGCATCACTGGCACGGGCTGCCGCTCAGCATGTTCTCCGTGGTCGGGCTGATCGGCATGTCCGGCATCATCATCAACGACTCGATCGTGCTGGTGACCACCATCGACGGCCATGCCAAGCGCCGGTCCCTGACCGCCGCCGTGATCGACGGCGCCGCCGACCGGCTGCGCGCCGTCGTGCTGACCACGCTCACCACCGTCGCCGGCCTGACCCCGCTGCTGTTCGAGGAAAGCCGGCAGGCGCTGTTCCTGATGCCGACCGTGATCACCCTGGTCTACGGCCTCGGTTTCGGGCTGATCCTGGTGCTGCTGGTGACGCCGGCCCTGGTGACGGTGCAGCACGATATCGGCCTCTTGGTGCGCTCCGGCCGCAGGCTGCTGAGCCATGGCGTGCGGATCGGCAAGGGGCGGGTTCGGCCGGGCGGCCCCGTCGGCGCGGAATGATCGGCCCGACGGATTCGCGGCGGTCGCCGCCAATCTAAGCGATGCGTTAACCGGCGAAGTGCTAGTGAGCGCGCATCGAGCCAACGGGCTGCCACCTATGCGACTCCCGGCCATGGCGGACGGCGCTGAAACGACATCACTCATGGACACGCGGCTGGCCGCACACTTTAGCCGGATGGCGGGTCGGCTCCTGACGGTCGCCGTCGCCCTGTCGCTGTGTGGCTGCGGCGTGGCGCACATGGCGCTGCCGCAGGACCTGCAGAGCGAAACCAGCGCCCTCAGCGTCGAGGGGCGGTACCTCCTGATCTTCAACGATTCCCTCGAATTCGGGCCCTACCGGGTCACCGACATCGATCGCGGCTGGACCACCAGCGAGGGATATTCGCTGTCGATCGGCGAGTTCGAGTTCGGCGGATCGGAATCGCACCAAAGCTACGCGTTCTCGATGGCCGAGCCCGATCGTCCGGGGCGGCATGTGGAATGCACCACGACGTCCGACATGAGCGACATGGAAACCGACGGGTTCCTGGGAGGCCGCTTCGGTGTGGAATTCTCATCCGATCAGCACCTGCTCTGCACTCTGACCCAGGACGGTGGCGGGAACCCGGCGAGGCTGGCAATGGCGCGATCGGCGTCGGCCGGCGACACGGCATTACACGGCGTCCTGGCGGATGGCGACACCCGCATCGACATATCGGGGACGCATCGGCTCGACGCGACATCCCTGCGTTCGGGCTCACCGTCAGGCTACATCTTCGAAATGGATGGCCGCCCCGTTGGAGCGGTGGAAGTCATCAACGGCGGCACCGTCTGGCTCAACGACTCCCTGACGCCCGAGGCCCGCTCAGCGATGGCGGCGGCCTCGGCGGTATTGCTCCTCTACCAGGACGCGACGGAGATACCGGAAGAAATCCAGAGGATGTGAGCCAAGACCTCTGAAGTGCCCGCCGACGGCAGGTCCCTGGGGTCCGCGAACTCGCCCGGCTCGTCACGGCGTCGCACGGATCGGCAGGTGACGTGTCGGCCCTCAGGGCACACTTGTCGCGGACTGACCCCTCAGGACAGTGGATGAATTGGCGCGATCAGCGCCGGGAGCGTCCGGTGTGAGAGGCCGCTGCTATGGTTCAGCGGCGATCGGACAACGGGGACGGGTCGCCATGCCCGATTGGCCGGTCTTCACGGAATCAAGAGGAAGAAACCATGGAACAGCCGTCGATTATCGCCCAGCTCCTCCCGATGTTGGTCATTCAGATTCCCTATGCGCTGTTCGCGGGCGCGATCGCACGCCGTCTACACGAAAGCAGGGCGACCTGGGTGATCGTGAGCCTCATCCCGCTGATCGGGTTCCTGTTCATGGTCTACGTGTTCTATCGCATTGTCGCCCGCGTCCTGGACCGGCTCGACGAGATCAACGCCAAGATCGCCTTCTGACGCACGGATTTCTGCGGGCGGCGCGGTCCCAGCAACTCAGGCGACACCAGATTCGCTTCTGTGAGCCGGCTGTTAGACCGCGACCCTATCAAGTAGCGGTCCAGCAACCACGAGGACCAGAAGGACCGCCGCCTGGACGCTGAACCGCTCGACCGCGGCCGTTGGCCCGATCGCAGGCACTCCGGCACCTGCCGGCGCGACTGCCGGCCGGCCAGGCCGGGGTGCCACGGACGCCGGCGTCCAACAATTTTGTCCACGGTGACCCCCGTCACTGCTGTCCGCGGATGGCTTCCTAGGATAGGTGGCGGCATCGCTTGAGGACCGGCAACAGGCTCCCATCCGATCCGAACCGTGATCTCCCTGCATTCGTCCAGTGGCGATCGTCCGCCGCTCTTCGATCGGGATCGACAAGAGGAGAGCATCACCATGCTGCCCACGAATTCTGCCCGCAAATTCGCCATCACGACCGCGACCGTGTTCGCCGCGCTGGTCGGATCCGTCGGCGCCGCCAAGGCCGACATCCAGGACTCCTATGTCCGCAACTTCGCCAAGACCTACGTCTACTACATCTACGTCTCCCCGACCTATTCCGACAGCTGGGAGGACGATGTTCTGGGCGCCGACGTGCTGCCGCCGAACACTGATCTCTTCATCGAGATGCACGGCTTCGGCAACCACTGCTACTTCGACGTCAAGATCGAGGACGAACTCGGCCGCTCGCGGGAGTATTGGGACGTCGACCTCTGCTCCGTCCTGTATGTCGATTACCAGTAGGCAAAGCTGGTTTCCCTTACCCGTCCGCCGGCCGGCAACTGACCCCCTGAGCCACTTGCCGGCGACCGGAAGGGACAAGACCGGGGCCGCAGGCGTCCGTCACACTTCGAAGGGCACCGAATGCGCGCCGCCCGCGGCCCGGTTCAGGTCATGAAGCGGTCGGAACCATGGGCGATGGTTCGAGATCGAGCCGCTGACCTCCCCACCCCAGTCATCGGGTGGACCAGGATGGCCGACGCGCACCGCCGTCAGCGTTCCGCCTTCTTGCCGCCGGCCAGGGTGATGACGGTGATGATGATCAGGCCGGTCAGGACCAGGCGGAAGCCGGCGCTGAGGCCGAAGGTGTTCAGCATCGTCACCAGCAGGAACAGGAACAGCGCCGCGCCCCACAGGCCCGAGACGTTGGAATAGCCGCCGGCGACCGAGGTGCCGCCGATCACCACCACGGCGATCGAGGCGAGCAGGTATTCCGCGCCCATGTTGAGCGACGCGCCGCCGGAAAAGCCCGACAGGACGAAGCCGCACAGGCCGGCGAAGGTGGCGCACATCACGTAGGTGGCGAAGCGGATGAAGTCGACCTTGACCCCGGCCAGCCGGGCGGCGCGCGGGTTCTGACCGATGGCGATCACCGAGCGGCCATAGACCGTGCGATGCAGGACGACGGCCATCACCGCCGCCAACAGAATGATGCACACCGCCAGCACCGGCACGCCGGAGATCTGCCAGGTGGTGAAATCGGCCAGGATCGGCGGCGGCTTGATCTTGATGCCGCGGCCATAGGCGATGGCGGTCGACTGCACCAGGAAGCTCGAGGACAGCGTGGCGATGATCGGCGGGATGCGCAGCAGGCGGATCAGGCCGTAGTTGAAGACGCCGACCCCGGCACCGCACAGAAGCGCCACCACGAAGCCGATGGCGAGCATGGAATCCTGGGTGTCCATCAGCTTCATGGAGACCGCGCCGGCCAGGGTCATGGTCGCCGGGATCGACAGGTCGACATTGCCCGGGCCCAGGGTGATGACGTGCATCTGGCCGATGCCGACGATGACCGAGAAGGCGGCGAAGGAGAAGGCGGCGGTCAGCACCTGGCCGGCCCCCTGCCCGCCGGTGAAGGCGATGGTGGCGAGCCACACCACCAGCGCCCCGAGATAGGCCCAGATCCAGGGCTGCTCGCCGACCACCCTCAGGCGCTGGACGACCGCGCTCATCGTCGTGCCTCCGCCCGGTTGATCAGCACCCTGAGCGCCAGGACGATGATCAGGATCCCGCCCTGGGCGCCGATCTGCCAGTCCGGCGAGATGCGCAGGAAGGAGAGGAAGGAACCGGCCAGGGTCAGTGTCGCGGCCCCGATCACCGCGCCGATCGGCGAGATGCGGCCGCCGACGAACTCGCCGCCGCCAAGGATCACGCCCGCGATCGAGAGCAGCGTGTAGCGCAGGGCGATGTTGGCGTCGGCCGAGGTCGTCAGCCCGATCAGCGACAGGCCGGACAGCACGCCGAAGAAGCCGGCGAGCGCGAACATGGTGACCTTGGTGCGCAACAGCGACCAGCCGGCCCGTTCGACCGACCGGGGGTTGCCGCCGGCACCGCGCAGCACCACGCCATAGGCCGACCGCATCAGCCCGACATGCACGATCACGGCAAGCGCGATCGAGGCGTAGATGGTGAACGGCACGATCGGCGCCTTGTACTTCATGATGGCGCGAATCCAGTCCGGCGCGCTGCCGCCGGGCGTCGGCAGCACCAGCAGCGCCAACCCCAGCCACACGAAGGACATGCCGAGCGTCACCACGATCGAGGGCAGATTGCGCAGGTGGATCAGCGCGCCCAGCGCCGCATAGGCCAGGACGCAGCCGGCCAGAGCAGCGACGCCGAGCAGCGGCGTCTCGGCGAGCCAGGTGGCGCCGATGCAGGCCACCAGCCCGACGAAGGAGCCGATGCCGAGATCGAGGTCGTTGACGGTGATCACGCACATCTGGGCGATGGTGGCGAAGGCGATCGGCAGGGCCAGGTTGAGCAGCAGGTTCAGCCCCAGATAGCTCATGGCGCGGGGCTGCAGATAGAAGATCGCGGCCAGGATGACGGCGAGCGAGAAGGCCGGCAGCAGGCTGCGCAACAGGCGCGGCGTGAGCGTCGGCATGGCTCAGGCCGCCTCGCCGAAGGAGGCGTGCAGCACCTTCTCCTCGCTGAGCTGGTCACGGGGCAGGTCGGCGACGATGCGGCCATCGCGGAACACGTAGACGTGGTCGCAATGGTCCAGCTCGTCCATCTCGGTCGTGTACCAGAGGAAGGTCCGGCCCTTCGCCGCCTCGTCGCGGATCATGCCGTAGACCTCCTGCTTGGTGCCGATGTCGACGCCGCGCATCGGGTCGTCCATCAGGATGATCTCGGCGTCGGAGGCCAACGCCCGGGCGAACAGCGCCTTTTGCTGGTTGCCGCCGGACAGGGACAGGATGGGGTTGTTCATGTCGGGGGTGACGATGCCGATGCGCTTCCGCCATTCGGCGGCCACCCGGGCCTCGGCCTCGCCGTCGACCAGCCCGAGGCGCAGCAGGCTGCGGACCGAGCCGATGCTGATGTTCCGGGCGATCGACCAGAGCGGGAAGATGCCGTCGGTCTGGCGGTCTCCGGCCACCACCGCCATGGCGTGCGGGGTGCCGCGCCGGCCCTGGAGCGCCGACCCGTCATAGACGCCGATCAGCATGTCGGTCTGGCCATGGCCGGCCAGCCCGGCGAGGCCGATCACCTCGCCCTGGTGCACGGTCAGCGGGATGCCGTCCGGGTCGGAGGGCGGCCTCGCGACCAGCAGCGGCGTGGCACCCTCGCGCTTGGAGCTTGTCACCAGCCGGTCCTCTGAGCCCTCCTCCGCGACGCTGCCCATGGCGGCAACCAGACTGTCTCGGGTGAAGTCCACGGCCGGCCGCGCCTCGACCACGGCGCCGTCGCGCATCACCACGATCCGGTCGGCGGTCGACAGCACCTCCTCCAGGAGGTGGGAAATGAGGATGCAGGCGCCACCGGCATCGACGAACCGCCGCACGAAGGCCAGGAGCTGCTCAGCGACGACGGCGTCGAGCGACGAGGTCGGCTCGTCGAGAATGACGAGGTCGCTGGGCGCATCGGTGACGGTGAAGCCGCGGGCGATCTCGACCATCTGGCGCCGGGCAATGGACAGATCGCCGACCACGTCGACGGCATCGATCCCATGGTCCGGGAAGATCTCGTCGAGCTTGCCGCGGATCAGCGCCGCCGCCCTTCCTTTCCACCCGAAGCCGCGCAGCGTGGGATGCAGGATGCGGGCATTCTCCGCCACCGTGAGGTTGGGGCAGAGCGACAGCTCCTGGAACACGCAGCGGATGCCGGCGGCATGGGCGGCGCCCACCGAATAGCCGGCACCGGCAGGCGCGCCGCGCAGGCGGATGCTGCCGCCGCTCGGCGCCAGGGTGCCGGCCAGGATGTTCATCAGGGTGGATTTGCCGGCACCGTTGTGGCCGACAAGCCCCAGGCATTCCCCGGCGGACAGCTCGAGATCGACGCCCACCAGAGCGCGGACGGCGCCGAAATGCCTTTCGACGCCGTCCAGGTTGACGATCGGGTGGCCGGAGTCCGTCATGGCCGATCAGGTTCGACCGGGCGGCCTCCGGCCCGAAGGGAACCGATCACCGGATCACATGCCCGCTTCCGCGATGACGGCCTTGGCGTCGTCGAGCGAGTACTCGACATTGGCGACGCCGCCGACCTGCGTGTTGGCCAGGTTCTCTTCCAGATTGTCCTGGTCGATCCTGAGGAACGGCACGACAAGGTCCTTCGGCACCTCCTGGCCGTCGAGGATCTGCTGCGCGACCCAGAAGGCGAGCGTCGAGACGCCCGGCGCGATCGAGACCGACATGGTCTCGTAGCCGTTCGCCGCCTTCTGCTCGGCCCACCATTGCAGCTCGTCCTGGCGGTTGCCCATGATGATCAGGGGCATGTCGCGGCCGGCGGCGCGGAACGCCTGGGCGGCGCCATACCCGTCACCGCCCTGGGTGACCACGGCGTGGACCTCCGGCAGCGACGGCAAGATGCCGGCGACCGCCTTCTGCGACACATCCTGGGCCCAGTCGCCGTGCACCGAGCCGACGATGGTGAATTGCGGGTTCTCCGCCACGCCCTCGTGGATGCCGGCGCTGATCTCGTCATCGACGAAGACACCGGCCAGGCCGCGGATCTCCAGCAGGTTGCCGCCCTCGGGCATCTTCTCCGCCAGGTACAGGACCTCGTCCTTGCCCATCTGCTTGAAGTCGACGGCGATGCGCCAGGCGCACGGCGCGGTGACGATGCCGTCGAAGGAGACGACGGTGATGCCGGCATCGCAGGCCTCCTGCACGGCGCCGTTCAGCGCGTCCGGCGAGGCCGCGTTGATGACGATGGCGTCATAGCCCTGCAGGATCAGGTTCTGGATCTGCGCCGCCTGCTCGGTGACCTGGTTCTCGGCCGTGGTGAAGGCGTCCGCCGATGCGACGATGCCTTCCGCCACCGCGGCGCTGCCGACCGTCTCCCAGCTCTGCAGCATCGCCTGACGCCAGGAATTGCCGGCATAGTTGTTGGAGAGCGCGATGCGGCTGCTGGACGTATCGGCCATCGCCGATCCGGCGATCGTAGCGGCGGCAACGGCGATAGCGAGCGACATGGCGCCCTTTGAATGGAGTCTCATGGGTCCTCCTCCCTCGTTGTTATTCATCATGCCTTGGGGCGGCGCTTTCCCCGTCAAGCGATCAAAGGCATTACTCATACAAAAGTCAACTACGGCGGGTCAGGTGAAGCACCCCGGCTCAGCGCTCGGTCGCCACGCGCCGCACCCCGGCCAGGGCCAGTATGAGAAGCAGGCCTGCCTTCGCCGCCTCCAGGCCGGCATAGGCGGTGTGGTGCCAGGATGGCGGCAGCGGCTGGCCGGCAATCACGGCGGCGACCCTCTCATCAAGCGCCGGCAGCAGCCACAGCGACTGTATCGCCACCACGGCAACCAGGACGGCCGCCGCGAGGCTCCGCAGTCCGGGGCTGCCCGCACCGGCCGCAGCCAGCGCCAAGAGCGCCGCCATCCCCCACTCCACCTTGCTGAACAGCCCGAAGGTCACCCGCCCGACATCGAGCGCCGCCGCGTAATCAAGCGTCGGCGCGGTGAACTTGACCGGGGTCGCGATGAAGGAGACGCCAACCAGCAATCCCAGCCAGACCGCCGGCAGCAGGACAAGCGCAGCCTCTCGGACCAGCCTCAGGGGTCGATTGTTGCCGTCGGTCACGCCGCTCCTCCCTTGCACGCCGTCAGCCGGGTCTGCCGTCGACCCTCGGACGCGTCAGGATCGGCCCGTAACGGACCAGATACAGCATAAAGGCCGCCGACCAGCAGGCGGTGGACAGGCCAAGGCCGGCCCAATAGGCGGACGGCCAAAGCATGCCCGGCACGATCCGCAGCAAAGCGGCGGCATGGATCAGCAGGAATGCCAGTATCTCCGCCGGCCCGGCCGTCAGCGGCCGGCCGGTGTGCCCGAGCGCCGTCCGCGTCATCATCGCCAGCATCAGCCCGCCCATGGCACCGAGCCCGATGGCGTGCACGCTCGCCACGACGTCGACGGCGTCGAAGACCATCGCGGCGGCGCGCAGGGCCAATGCCGCCGGGATCCAGCCATAGGACAGCGGCAGGATCCACAGCAGCGGCTCGGACCGCGTGGAGACCGGCGACCAGAGCGCCAGCCTTACACCATGCGCCACTGCCGCCACGGCCAGGCAGCCTGCCAGCCATCGCGGCTCGAAGGCCCATCGCAGCGCCAGCAGGTCGAGCGCCAAGACCAGCACGAGCAGCCCGATCGCGGCGTGCTCCAAGGGCGCCAGACGGCGCGGCCGCGCCGACGGAATGGCGTTGGCGGTGAAGGCCGGGATGATCCGTCCGCCGATCACCGCCATCAGGATCGTCAGGATGTCGAGCGCGATGCGGATCGCCGCCCATCCCATCGCTGGATCGACCGCGCCGGCGGCACCCAGATGGAACAGCAGATTGGCCAGCGCCAGGGCCCCCAGGATGGCCACGACCGGCAGGTTGCGGTGGTTGCGGCTCTTCCAGATGGGTCTGCCGACGGCCAGCGCCAGCGACGGCAGAAACAGCCCGTCGACGGTCAACGCCGCGATCGCCGGGCCGGTGACGACGAGAATCCGCCCGGCGACCCAGAGGGCAAGCAGCGCGGCCAGGACGCCGCCGGTCGGCGTCGGCAGCCCGGTCCATTGACGCGTTGCGGTCAGCAGGAAACCGGCGATCACCGCCGGCGCGAAGCCGAACAGCATCTCGTGGCCGTGCCAGTCGACCCCGGACAGATGGCCGTCCGGGGCAATGCCGCCGACATGGACCGCCATCCAGACCGGCACCGCGATGACGGCGAACAGGGCGGCCGCCAGAAAGAACGGCCGGAAGCCGAGGGCGAAGGTGGCCGCCACGAGCCCGCCGGCGCCGTTCGCCTGAGGGGCCGGAACCGACGACCGGCTCACGGCGGGTCCTGCCCATACGGACGCGCGAGCATTCGTGCCGGGTCAGGAGCTCCGCTCAAACGCCTCGCCGAAATCCGGATGCCAGCGCGACAGCGGCGGCCGGTTCTCGGTGATGTCGCCGGCGCCCCACAGGATGCGCTTGCGGTCCATCTCCTCGGTCACCTCGTTGTCCGGGCAGATGATGTAGAAGTCGCCGCCGGCCATGGCCGATTGCATGCGTTCGATGACCTGGTCGGGCAGCCAGGCCCCCGGCTTGTGCTCCCGCTTGCCGGTGGTGGTCCAGCCGGGCACCAGCAGATGCGCCGTCACCTGGCAGCCCTCGATGTTGCGCAGCTGGTGCTGGAGCTGCTCGGTATAGGTCTTCACCGCCGATTTGGTGACGTTGTAGATGACGTTGCCGGGCGGGTTGGTGATGCCCTGCTTGGAGCCGGTGTTGACGATGGCCGACGGCGCGTCCTGGCCCGACATGCGCGGCAGGAAGGCGCGGACGCCGTGCACCACGCCCCAGAAATTGACGTCCATGGTGCGGTGCCAGTCGTCGAGCTCCTCCGAGGTGCCGCCGGCGACCCGGGCGGCGGCGTTGTTCATCAACAGGCCGACCTCGCCGAACCGCTCGAAGGCGGCGTTGCTGAGAAGCTGAAGCTCCTCGAACCGGGCGACGTTGATCTCCACGGCCATCACCGCGTCGTCGCCATCGGGTGCCAGCCCCACCACTTCGGCCGAGGCCGTTTCCAACTCCTCGCCGTCGATATCCGCCATGCACACCCGCATGCCGGCGCTGGCGAACCGCTTGGCGGCGGCCAGGCCGATGCCCATCGCCGCCCCGGTGATCACCGCCACCCGACCTTTTTCGAACACCGCACTTGTCATCTCTGGCTCCTTCCGGGTTTGCGGATATCCTGCGCAGACCGGCAGCGCCAAGTATAGGGGGACGATGCATGGGGGCCGCGCCGCTTCGCATCGCGGTGATCGGCGCCGGGCTGATCGGCCGCAGGCACATCGCCTGCGTGCAGGACGAGCCCGGCGCGGTCCTGGCCGGCGTGGACTTCGGCGCCGGTCGCCTGCCTGGCGGCCTCGTCCGCTGCGGAGGCCTCCGGCTCGACCACGCCGGCC
>JAAUYH010056793.1_pt1 | contig 13327 bp, 12 predicted proteins | sample 7278061 | NCBI WGS metagenome assembly JAAUYH01 (sample SAMN14350203, study PRJNA611818) | marine sediment metagenome | isolation source: surface marine sediment (0.6m) | place: French Polynesia: Moorea | collected 2018-08
AGGTTCACCATCCAAGAATGAATCTTCGAGATCTTCGATAAGTCGCCTGGTGAGCCATAACGTATCCCTATCGACATAAGTCTGTCCATCTGCCTGTGTATATGTATATGCAACAGCAGAGTATCCAGAAAGAACAACTCCATGTATACTGGCAGCACTGTAATCATGGGGCCTGTGGGCGTCACCTATCTTCAGACACGTGAGATTAGCCTCGCACACATCGTTGATCACTGCTGGACCCAACAAGTGATCATGAAGAAGTCTTTGCGACCGCCTTAGTGCAGTGACAAAGTCAGGTGATAAACCACGGGACAAACGTGCCTCTGCCATAGTATGCAATAACGACGTGAAGGGAGTAATAGAAACCTCTCGTACTCCATCATCACCGACGAGTGCAAAATCTGACAAGTCAATCACAGCTGAAAAATGTCCCCTTGTATCAAGTGACCTATTACTTTCCTCCCAGTATTCTCTTGTTGTGCCACCGCGACCAATCAATAAGACCAACGAAGCAGTTTCAATGAACTCCATCTCAAAGTTACCATCCAGGTCGGTAGGTCTCGTAGATACCCGCAGTGCTGCCCCAATCATTCCTGAGTCACGGTCAACGGCGTAGGCAACTACTTCAGCATTCGCAATAGCGGCTGGCGCCTTCAGTCTACCGCGGATCCTGACAATGGTTTCAGGTTGGTCAATGACCGTGCACGAGAGTGTTGCTACGCCAAGAGCAGACAGACACAGTACCCGTATTGCCCATAGCTGGCACGTCGTTTTGCTATTACAGGATATTCTTGCGAACATACAATCGCCCTCCCACTGCATTGAACCGACTACTTGCTGCGACACTCGCCATAATATCGGTGCCGGCGACAATCTCAAGTGTTGGTAAAATGCGGAACCCAATGCCGAGACCAGCGGCACCGAGCATAGAAATGCGCCAGTTGCGATCAGTTACGTTATGAGTGCGTATGGGAAAATCGATGTCGGCATCAGCCTTGAACTCCAGCAGCCACGACACACGGTTGTAGCGCGCAATCATCCCAACACGTGCCTGGGCAGTGAAAAACCACGTACCACCAAAACGAGCACTCCCGCCAGCGCTTAGGGTCGCAGCTTGCGTCGCGTATTTGAGCTTGGCGTCGCACGGTCCGACGCTGACACATGCCGCTGGTTTGAACAAGGCGCGCGTCGGCGCCAGATGAGATGCGCATACACGCAGCGCGAAGCGATGCGCGGATTGCCGAGCACCGCAGATCCCGAGCAACAAAAGCGGTGCATCCTCCACATACCCATCCCCCCTGGTCTTCCAGTGCCCAGCCATCGAGACCACCGACAGCCAGTAGGAGCGACGTGGATCTTGTGTCTCCCCGCCCGCGCTATCTGCCGCTACCGTACCCACCGTGTCTGCCGTTACCGTTGGTGCCGGTGCCTCGTCGTCGATAAATTCGAGCGAGCCAACATCGTCATGGCCAGACGAGACAAAGTCCACATATGACACCGCATCCGCAGCTGAATCGACAACGTGCAAATTGACGATTACGCGGACGCCATCGGCCCCCCATATGATGAAGTTCGTATCTTTGCCGCCTTCAGGTATGCTCACCGTCACATAGTTGGAATAGACATTGGTGTGATACCCAAGATTGCCGACTTCCGCATTCTTGATGCGGAATGGAACCGAGACTGCAAATAGCTTTCCAGCATGGACGTTGACCGTTATTTCCGCCGTCTCGTCGATCAGCACTTGCATCTCTGCATGAAGCGAACCTGGATGTACCCACATGATCACAGCCATCGGCAACATGATGGCATAAGTCCTCATCGCTTCCTCCTCCGTGGCCCATCCAGCTGCATGCGCGGTATTGGCGCAGGTATATGATGAAATACGACGGTGCCCCTCCCCCGGTTCTGGGGCTGTTCGGCGTCACGCAGCTCAGGAGATCGCGCATCGTCGCCCTTCGGATGCTCAATCGAGTCTGTAGCCATCGTCACCTCTACAGGCGTCTTCTGACGCTGCCCCGCGGATGTTCCGCCGCCTCTGCGCACACTTTGTCGTCGGCGACGAGTCTTTGCTTTGGGCTCTTCGATCGGCTCCGCCTTCGTGTTCACTTTTTCCGCAAGCAACGAGATCTCCGCGTCGGTGGGCAAACCGATGCAGGAAACGTTCTCAAGGCGAGCAGGCTCGTTTGTAGCAACCAGTTGCGGATTGTCCGGTGTTGCGATGTTGATCGACGCCACAGCCATGACCCCACCGACACATATAGTGAGCATCACGGCCGGGACCGCCCATCGGCGCCGCGGTCGCTCAGTTCTGAGTATCGCCATCATGGTCGCCAACTCCCCCTGACCGAGCGGGGCGTGCGGTAACGCACGCTGAGCCTCCTGCGCGTCCTGGGGCCGACTCGCGGGATCTAGAGCAAGGAAGCGGGCCACAGCCTGATCAAGCTCGACCGGCGCGGTCGGACATACCGTACGCAGCGGCGCCACGACCTCTCGATCGTTGAGAACATTCGCCAGCGAGGCATGGTCGACGAATCTCTCCCCGACAATGAGCTCGTATAGTACAGCCCCAACCGAGTAGATATCGCTGCGTGCGTCTACCTCTCGATGCTTGAGCACCTCGGGGCTGGCGTAGGCAAGCGAGGCCGCGACACGATTGCCTTGGTGCCCTGTGTCACCAATGCGACGTGCAGCGCCCAGATCGATGAGCTTGACGTCACCACGGCGGGTAATCATGACGTTGTTGGGAGATACATCACAATGCACCCATCCGTGTTCATGCACATGGTGCAGTGCTTTGAGCACCATCTCGGCGACATATACCGCCGCGCCAAATGGCAACCACCGAGATCGGGTCAAGGCTTGCAGCGTCATCCCGTCGATGTATTCGAGGCATAGATCACTATCATCTTGCGCAATCAACTGCACGAGATTGGCATCAGGCGCCATTGAACTGAGAACATCAAACTCTTGAATCAAGCGCTTCCGTGTCTGTCGCGAGCGCGCCTGTTTGCGTGCGATCAAGCGGCCTTCGTACATCGACTTGCGCACAACTGCATGCCCGCCTTTGCCCAATATCTGATCGCGCCTCATGGCTTCCTCTTGGAACGAAAGCGCCCCGTACGCGCCCAGTCTCGCAATGTCCGCCCCGCTACTCCGAGCGCATCTCCAGTTCGCTCAGATTTGCCGTATGTCTCGGACGCAGACTCAAGGAACCCAGCCAGATCCGTCGCCGTGATATTCGCCGGGCATTCCTCAAGGGCGCCGTTGCAGGCCAATAGCCGCACTTTGCCACACCACAAAATCTGCCCAGCCCGCAATTCTTCGGTGTGCGTCCCTTTGACCTGCACGGTATCAACCCAAGTTCCATTGCTGGTTTTCTTGCGTGGCGTGTTGAGCTCACCCGCATCTTTCACAAATACCCTGTTCCCCTCTCGGATAAGTAGGCAATGCAGCCAACTCACCGATTTGTCTTTGTTTTTATCGTTTGTTTGCGCGATAATATTATTCTCTGGGTTGCGCCCGACAGTAAGCACCCGTTCTGGTCCGTTGGGCCCAACAAACGCATCCAACACGATCGGTTCTCCGTGCGGTAGAATACGTATCGCGACCACCGGGCCTTGCTGCCGTTCATCCCATACCGGTTCGCCGACATTCTCCGTCGTTGTCTGTTTTTGCTTTTGCACCGTACACCTCCAAAGACCGACTCAGCGGCCATTATCATGTCGCCCGCTATCGCGATGTAGCGAACTGAGACGACATATGTCCACGGGGACCGCTTCATGCCTGCCCTTCAACGACTCCAGTCCAAGGCAGTCACGACCCACCGCAATGACGTAGCGCGGGACTATAGCGTCAACTGGCTGAATGGACATTCCTTTGTGACCGATTTTTGACAGCGTCATCGAATGCTGCCACGGGCGTGTTCAATCCGTGTACAGGACATGTTCGAGACATGTCCTGTACACCCCATTCCACGGCAGCACCATGCACCGTTCTATGCGGAGCAGTCATAATAACTCTATATAACTAGTCTCTAGCTATAGAATCATCGGTGGAGATATCCACGTTGACAACTGCAGAGTCGTCAATCTCACAATCATCGCGATGGGGTTCTAGACATATGCGGATTGCTAGCCCAAGAGCAGCCGCATACTTAGCCATTGAAGGTTGTAGCGGCCAGTCCGGTGCTCGTTCGAGCACGGACAGTTGTGCAGTTGAAATTCCACAGCGTACCGACATCGCGCGAAGGGAAATGCCGCTATTCACGCGCACAGCGCGAAGGGTTTGACCAAGCAAGCCTCGTTCTTTCACACTACACATGTATATTATCACTATACAGCGGTCAACAGGAAACTTGCACCCTTGTGCCTGTTGATGCCACCGTACGTGATGGATGTCTAAATCACACAGAGGGACTCTCTCGACCAAATGGCTTCAGGAGTGTGAGGAGTGGCGTCTCAATGAGGGGCTATCCCTACGCGAATTGGCCAAACGGGCCACTACAGCAATCAATCGCGAGCGGCCATTCGCATCGGCGACTGTGCACCAATATTTACGCGGCACAATCAACAGCGACGATTTGACGATAGCACTCGCCAAGCTCCGCGGCGTATCTCCGCCTGCCGTGTCTGGCAGGGACCCCGAGCTGCAAGAGTGGTGCGATCTTGGCGCTCGTTTCAAAGCTGAGACCGAGGATCGTTTCCGTGAGGAGCTCGACGCAGTTCGGAAAATGGTCGAGGCAATGGAGAAGTTTCGGCGAAGGTAGCTTTGTATATTGACACTATACAGCCATGGCCCTAGAGTAAGAGCCATGGACACGGCCAGCCGCGCTGCCGCGCTGAGAGACCCGACATCGCGTTGCACATGCTCAGTATGCTGCGCGTGCATCATCACTCGAAGGTCATCATCACCTGGGTGTATAGCGAGGAGCGCTCGTTCGTAAACCAAGACCAACTGTAAGCGCGATGGAGCATGAGAGCAGCATTTTGGCTGCGTCGTGAGATGTCTCCACTGCGATATACGACCCATATATCTACGAGTACATGCTGTGATAGAGCGCAAATCAGAAATCACTGCGCTATTTTTGCGCCTTGAGAGACTTTTGCGAGAGGAAGGTATCCTATGCCACGACAACGAAGCGGCGAACGCGTACGCGGTCCGTGGAAGTACCAGCGAGGAACGCGAATACGGTGGCGTATACGTTACACACCTGCGGAAGAAAGCGCGCCAATTGATCGCTACTTCAAAACAGAAAAAGAAGCCCGCCAATTCATAGACGTATTGAATGCAGAACTGCTATCTACTGAAGAACGTAGTATTGGTGGCGCACTATCCGGGTACTTCGAATACCTTACGAAGAAAGGTAATAAGCCGTCATCGCTCGCACGTACGCGATGGTCTTTGAGCAAATTTTTGTCCTTTAATGATGAAAACGCGATAGAGACTATCCGTCAGCATACGCTGGAGCAGCGGTATCAGGAGCTCACAGCCTCGCTGTCGGTTGACTCTCATCGCAACGCCTTGGCCGAGCTAAAGAGTTTTTTTCGCTGGACTGTCGAGCGACGTATACTCTCCAAGAACCCCGCGGAAAGCATCAAAGGGCTGGGTAAGCGCCGACGCGGCAAGCCACAACTTCGCGCATCTGAGAGCCGTCGATGGCTCGACAAGGCTATCGAGCTGGCGAATGAGGGCAATGACGGCGCGGTAGCCGCTATGATGTCGCTGCTTCTGGGTCTGCGCGCTACCGAGATCACGTTGCGTGTCGTGCGCGATGTCGATGCGTTCCATGCAGCCGCCGATACACTATGGATCCCCGAGACTAAGACCGAGAGTGGTCGCCGCCAGCTGCAGATCCCCAAAGTACTACGTCCATATTTGCTTACTCGGACCCGGGGACGTCCGTCTACAGATTGGCTCTTCCCCGCCCGAGGAGGTAAGCCACATGATCGCGGCTGGCCCAATAAGCAGGTGCAACGCATCTGTAGACTCGCCATGGTCCCCGCGGTATCTGCGCATGGGATGCGCGGGGCTCACGCCACCTTGGCCCTGGCCCGGGGCTCCACCGGTCAAGTCGTCGCCGCCTCCTTGGGCCATGCTGATGAATCCACCACCCGCACCAGCTACGCCAAACCGCGCGCAGACGAGCAGGTACAACGCCGTCGATTTTACGACGTCCTTGGCTCGAACGAATCACCAGACGCTTCGAGCGATTCGGCTGAAGAGCCTGATTCTGACCCCTCTGACGACGAAGAATAGGTAATGTCGATAGCCGATTGCCCCTCCTGTTCGCTATCGAATCAGTGTGCAATCAGTGTGCAGAGCCGATGTGCGGCTCGTAAGTAGTGGAGATAAGGGGAGTCGAACCCCTGACCTCTTGAATGCCATTCAAGCGCTCTCCCAGCTGAGCTATATCCCCATGGGTATGTTTGTCTGTGAAGCGAACAGGTAGCAAATTAGACAGCGCAGTGTCAAGGCCGAGCTCGCGAGAAAATTATCCCCCCCTCACCCGCGCGATCGCTTATTCCGCCGGCCGCTTACGGCTCTTGCCTCTGCGCTTGTCCTTCCCCCGTCTATCTCGCGTGCCCGATGCGGCCTTGGCCGCATCCTTGTCCGTTTCCGCGCCCGCTCTGGCATCCGTGCGCTGCCGGCTCGCGCTATCGGCAAGCTTCACCATGTAGTCGCGCACCTTGCCGATGTCTTGGTCTGGTACTTCCACCTTGATGTCGAGGTTGTTCTGATAGCGCGATAGCCGCAACGCCCCCATGGCGGCGCCGAGTCCGATGGCGGTCATCCGGGGATCCCGCCCAGCCTTGTCGCGCAACAGCGCCCCCATCTCTACCACTGCGTCGCGATCGCTCAAAGCCAAGCGAACCCTCGTGCGCAGTCCTTTGTCAGCCAAGTCGATGCTCGCGGTAATCGCACCAACGTTGGCGAATTGGGCGTCCGTCGCTTCGGCGAGGACCTCGCGCAGTGCTTTGGGCAAGGCCCATGCACACCATACGTCTTTGCCCAAATCGGCGGCCTTGAGCAGTTCGAGTACTTTCTTGTTGCGCGCCAACGAACCACTCCGGCCCAAACTGACATCGATCACGCGCGTTGCCCCGTCCTTTTGTCCAATGACCCAATAGCGATCGACAAACGTCATCTCAAAGCCCTTTTGTTCGTAGAGCTGAATGCCGCGATAGGTCCGCGTCCGCACTCGGCCACGCTTTTGTAGTGCCGCGACGATTTGTTCGCTCTCAAAGGTGCCCTCGATGAGAACAACGGCGCGTCCACTCTTGGCCACGTTGGCCGGCATGGCGAGGGTAATGATGTCTAGGTGGGCATGCCATTTGAGGTCGGCGTTGGCCACGATGTCGCCGATAAATCGGCCCAGCGGCGACGTGGTGGATAGAACGCGCGCCATAGGATCGCCGATGGTGCTGCCGCGAGAACGGGCGACGTTCCATGCACCCACCATGGCCGAGTCGCGGGGCAAGTATTTGGCCGCGCGCACGACATCGGCGGCGGCGGTGCCAGTGAGTAGGCTCATGGCACTCAATAGGGTGGCGACATATAAGGCGGCAGCGATACATCTGCGCTTTTCCATCATGATGGCCTCAGTGTGCGGCAGAAAGGGGGTCTATGGCAAAGGGCTCTACGCTGCAACGACGCTCATGCCGCGCTAAAATTCACCGACTTTGGTCGCTGCAGGCAGAGGTCGCGTAGTTGTCATCTAGGCTCGGCGAACTTCGGAGCAGCAGGACTGGCGACCTTTCAGCGGGCACGCTCTAGGAACTCGTCCACGATGGTGCGCAACGCCCGGCCGCGCTTCTGTGCAAAAGCCAGGCGCACCCGCGCTATCGGGGCCTCAATCGCGGCCTCGCCGGTGACGTTGGGATGAAGCGCGCTGCGACCGCCATAGCCGTGATGGGTCAACTCCGATAGCCGCGCTGGCGCCGCATCGATCACTGCTTCGGGCGCAGCCGCGGCAATGGTTGCCGCGATATCGCGACATTCGGCCGCGCTGTAGCCCATGACTGGGAGTACGCCTTGCCAACTCGGATGCGCAGCCAGCACCTCAGCCACAGTGCCCACGGCATGGGCGCGTACGTCTAATACCTGGGCGGCCGCAAAACGCTCGGCCGCTGCCGTGCCAATGGCGGGTCCACCCGCGACCAGGGCATTGCCGTCTTCGACCACGAGGACGCGACGGCCTTCGACCACTTGACGCGGGGCCAAGTCGATGCGCATGTCGGCTTCGAGGATCTCTGCATGGGGCTGGTAGTCGGCACATTGCTGCCGCAACTCGGCCACCCGGTCCGCGCTGGTCTCGCTCACGCGGCTGAGCACGATGACGTCGGCGCGGCGCACGTTGCTTTCGCTGGGATAGCGCCGCAGCTCGTCAGCCGCGCGCTGGGCATCGATCACGACGACCGATAGATCGGGCTGCACAAATGGCAAATCACCGTTGCTGCCCTCCCAAAACAACAGATCACTCTCGCGTTCGGCTGCCGCCAATACCGAGGCGTAGTCCACGCCCGCGTATACCACCAAATCCCGTTCGAGATAGGGATGATACGCTTCCCGCTCCTCCGCGGTACAGCGGTGCTCGATGAGGTCGGCAAAGGTCGCCAATCGCCGTACCGGGCGGCGCGCCAGATCGCCATACAACATCGGATGATGAATGACGCCCACTTTGCGTCCGCGGGTCACGAGATGCCCCGTCAGCATACGCGCCAAGGGGCTGTGGCCAGCTCCTGTACGTGACGCCATCACGGCGATAACGGGGTGCTCCGAGGCCAGCGCGGTATGCTTGGGCCCGAGCAGCGCAAAACTGGCGCCTGCAGCCTGAGCCCGCACCGCCCGCTGCATGACTGCTTCATAGCCGATGTCGCTACCAGCCCAAAATACGAAATCGGCATTATGAATTCGAATCACATGCTCTAATTTCGATTCCGGGTATATGGGGATATCGCCCTCGTAATCGGCTCCGGCCAGCTCTTTTGGCAACACATAGGCCGCGGTCTCGCTGTCTGCCCGCGCGGCGTCAGCGGCTGAACCGTCCATCTCGGCGATATAGACTGCGGTAAACGCACACACCCGAAACTCGGGCCGCTGGCGAAAAAATGTCATGTAGTCGTGAAAATCACGACCAGCAGAACCCATTATGATACAGCGGTATTCATACATATCGGCGTCATCAAGACCATCGGCTATCGGCCATCGGTGATCGTTTTTTTGGGGGGCGCATTCGGCTGAGAGCAATCGGCCGAGCCCCGCGCAAAACGGCTATTTCTTGGTGACTACCTTATTCCAGATGATTCCGGCCTGGTACAAAATTGCGACGGAGATGCCAATGAGTACCCATACGCCCCAAAACGGCAGCTTCTTCTGAATGCCCAACACGTAGGGAAGCGTGGTGACCACGTAGTACTGCATCACATAGGTGAACAGCGAGGTTTTGCCAAAAATCGTGAGGACTCGATCGACAACGGCATTATCGGCTTGCCGCAAATGGCTGCGCCAAATCCAAAAGGCGAAAGTCCCCAGGTACATGGCCAAATAGGCCGGAAATAGGGAGAATGCGCGATTTGCGTACAGCAGATCGCGCATGAAATCGCTCTCCCCCAGGATGCCAGTCTTAAAACCACCCCAAATCCCCAGCAGCACAGTGCTCAAAGCCATCAGTGGTACGCAGATGATGACGAGGGCGCGGGCGTACGCGGCCAGAGAGCCGTTCTTGACCGCCTGGGCGTAGCGCTCGCCAAAGAACGAGCCGATCATGAGCATGCCCGACAGGGCGATGATGGCGTAGGTGTCGGTGAGGACGTTGTTGTCCGGCTTGCTGGTATCGAGCCCAAAGAGCATCTCCTTCACCGCCTGCCAGTAGGGATCGGAGAAATTGAGCGATATGTAGCCGAGCTGACATACGATGAGGGCTACCACACCCAGCCATAATCTCTGATAAATGCGCAGCCGGATCATCCACGGCGCCACCAAGATGAACATGAGTCCGATGGTGTCGGTGATGTAAAAGCGGGTGAGAAAGAATTCACCAAAATGGGTTTTCCCGCCGTCCAGGGGATAGTACTGGGCCATAGCCACGAGCGCGTGGGTCGTCAGCAGCATCTTGAAACCGCTATCGCGATACTTGAGCAAGATCGCGTCCATATTGGGACGCATCACCGAAAAGTATCCCAATAAGGTCCCGCTCACCAAAATGAAGCCGGGCGTTCCGAATTGAAAAAACAAGTGCAGCAGAAAGCCGATGATTCCCTTGTGCTCGCCAAGGCTTTCATGATCGAGGGTGGCCGACAGCGAATGACCACCGATGATTACGCACATCATCACACCGCGCAGAATGTCGATCGCGTTGATGCGCTTGCTCTTGCCCGCATTAGGACCGGAAGTCGGAGTACTCACGGAATCAATCTACCATCTCACAGCTGAGCGACTCAACGCTCAGCGGTAACGACAAAGGGGTGAATGCGATCGCGCCATATGCGATAGCCGCGACCGTTGAGGTGAACGCCATCGAAGGTGTAGTCGGCATCGAGTCCACCACCTTCGTCGACAAGATCGGCGTGTAGATCGATAAAACGCAGACCCTCTTCGCGGCAGAGATTCGCCAGCGCGCGATTCAGTTCCACAATCTGCCGATTGCTCGCCAGTCCGCGATACATGGCCTCGTTGACGGGAAAGATGCTCTGCACCACCAGTTCGGTGCCCGAGCCATGCTCACGCACCATGGTGGCCATTTCGCGGTGATTGGCGATAACGTCATTGATTGTGCCACCTCGACCGAGGTCGTTGAGACCCACGAGCAGGAAAATCTGTGCCACCCCGGCCTGCAAAATCGCCGGCAACCGCGCCCGCACCTCCGCGGACGTGGCCCCACTCACACCTCGATTGATCACGCGGTGATCGCCGAGTAGCTCGTTCCACTCGGCCCAGTCGTTGAGACTGGCACCGAGCATCACCACCGCGCCTGGAGCCGGGGTGAGTTCGGCAAATAGGGAGTCGCGCGCCGATGGATAGGTGTTGGGCTGCGGAGGCTGGCGACTGACCAGCTTGTAGACCGCCAACCCCATACCGACGACATTGAGGGCTAGAGACAAAACTAAGACCGGCTTCCACCAATTGTGCACAGCCGCGCTAGTATAGCCGGTTACCCTATTCATGCCAGCATCGATAACAGCCGCATCGGTTGCGCGATCGGGTTACGCATGGTGAGAGAGGGCACCCATTCCGCCGGGGTCTTACTGCGTTCGAGGCGATGATAGCGCGCTAAAAATTCTTCCAAGCCGATGCGCACTTCCATGCGCGCCAGCGCCGCGCCCAAGCAGCGATGAACCCCATGACCAAAGACCAAATGCCCCTGGTCTGGGCGATCGACCCAAAACCGATCGGGCTCAGCAAAGCGCTGCTCATCGCGATTGGCCGATGCGATGAGGACCATGACTGTGGCGCCCGCCGGTATCGCAGTGCCCGAGAGGGTCACGTCCTCCATCGCCAGGCGAAAGAGTCCCTGTACTGGCGGTTCGTAGCGCAAGACCTCTTCGATAAACGCCGGTATACGGCCCGGGTCGTCGCGCAGACGCATCATTTCGTCCGGGCGCGCGGCCAGTACGCGCAGGGAACTGCAAAATAGACCCATCGTGGTTTCAAAGCCGGCAGAGACCAGCAGGAACAAAAAGCTGAGTACTTCGCGATCACTGAGGCAGGCCCCGTCCATTTTGGCAACCAGGAGGTCGCTCACCAAGTCTTCTTGCGGGCGTTTGCGGCGCTCGCTGATGACGTCACGCAGATAGGCCTCGAGTTCGGCGATACTGCGGCGAATGGCGCGGCGTACATTGGGATCCTCGACGGCACAGTTAATCATCGTGAGATGATCGCTCCAGCGCTTGAGCATCGGCGTGAGCGCGGGATCTATGCCCACAATACCGGCGATGACCTGCGCGGGAAACGGCAGGGCAAAGCGCTTGAGCAAGTCGACCTCCCCCACGGCCGGCAGTGCTTCGACGCACGCACGCGCGCGCCTGCGCATATCCCCCTGCATGCGGGCGATTGCACTTTGCGAAAATGCGTGGCGCACCAAAGCGCGAAGGCGGCCGTGCTCGGGTGGGTCTTTGAGTAGCAGCGAATCGGCGATTGGGTTGTAGTCGAGCCAGGGCGGCGCCACTGCGGCGCGAAACCCAGCAGAAGAAAATATTTGTGGACTGCGCAATACAGCCTGGGCGTCCGCATAGCGGCTCACAGTCCAAAATCCCCCCGGATCAGCAGCCGCCACCGGCTGTCGACAGCGCAGCGCAGCGTAAACTGGGTATGGATTGGCACGAAACTCAGGGTCGAATAGGTCGATGGTTGTCTGCATGGCGTCCTCCTCATTTATTGTTAGCTCTCTGTGCTGCGATGTCCTGCAAAAGCTCCGCGCTCTAGCGGTAATTTCATATCGAGAGAGCCATTTGCCAGCATTGTCACTACCCTTCATCGGAAACATTCCCGGGGCAGCCTCAGAAAATCCTCTCAGAAAACTACCTTCAGAAACCTATCTTCGAAAAACGCATCTCGCCTTGGACCACAATCACCCCCTGATGGTTGTGGTCACGACAACACGGTTTTCGCGGTAGTCTTTGCCACTGCTTCCAGTCGACTCGCAAAAATGCCGCCAATGCAAATCTAGGTCGCCGCACATTGTTCTCCTCAGAGAAGGAACGACATATATTCAGATATTGCGACATGCGAGTAGCCGACTTTGCTACTCCGCTGCTCCGCTCACGTCAAGAGAGACGTACGACCATCAGACGGCACACGCCATTCAGCAGTGATTCCCATCACGAGTCAATGCCCCCGTTCAGGGCAGCCTCCCGGCTACCCCCTAGTCCATTATGCGAAACCAACTGAGCGAAGGTAGATATCTTTGTCGATTATAATTAGTAATCGGCGTAAGACATCACACTAATCGCAACACTGCGGGCCGGACAGCGCACCGCGCGCCGACGCCGATGGCGGCGCTTACTCTGCGCAGCGACGTCGCGGCAGCGACCGTGGGTAATATCGTCGCTGCTGCACGCGATGCGCACGTGCATGTGATCGTTATGATCTTCGCCATTGCGCGGCCGGCGCAAAACCCGAGCGGCGCTGGCAACGACGTATTCGGGCTCACCGATTTCTCGCGCATAGGTCAAAAGCCAACGCCGTACCCGCGTGGACACAAAGATATGGCCTGTCCTGAAGCGTGGGCGCTCACGGCGATGTCCTGCCGAACGCTCAGGAGCGCCGTCATGGCGCTCGAGTCCTTGGAGCGCCGAAAGACGGCGTTCTGAAGCATGCTCCACGCGTG
>JAAUYH010111101.1_pt1 | contig 13326 bp, 8 predicted proteins | sample 7278061 | NCBI WGS metagenome assembly JAAUYH01 (sample SAMN14350203, study PRJNA611818) | marine sediment metagenome | isolation source: surface marine sediment (0.6m) | place: French Polynesia: Moorea | collected 2018-08
CGCAGAATCTTCATGTAGTAGGTCATGTGATTCTAGAATTCTGTATAACAAGCGTCTTGATTCGTCGAGTTCTGACCCTTTAATTTCAATACTTTTTTCAGAACACCCTGTAGAATAGAAGCTATGGCCTCTTTAAGCTGATTAAGCTGTCATTCTACACTACATACTTACTGTTAGTACAGCTCATCCCAACCGAACCACCTTATCGGAGCACGAGAACCGGTCCTTACAGATGCCTTGCGTTTGGATTGCGTTTATATTTTACAGTCTTGCAAAATATTTTAAAACTTCTATAAAATCCGAGCGTCAGTCTTAGTTAGAAATACTACTAGTTAATTTATTCCCGTTTCTTTTGTTCCCAACAGTAGCTTCAGATGGAATTATGAAACAAGATAGCTAGATTTCCAAAAATCGGCTGACCAGTTGGTCCATAGAGACAGAAATGGATGTTACATGATACCGTAGGAGAATTCGCTTTAATTATTTCGAGGCGCTAAGCAGAAATTTCTGAAAAATAATTTGCAAAATGGTAGTGAGCATAAAGGAACTTCCGGATCCGGTCATCTTGGACTGCGCAGATCCTGAAGCACAAACTATTAGAGTTTCGCGGATTGACTGATAGTCCTGAATGAGTTAAATTTTATGTCGAACTTGCCATTGATTTTCGATGAACTTCAGAAAGTATTTGGTTGTTGCAGACCGTGGCCGACATTTTTATCCAGTCAGTCACGGAGCTGAAAGGCTTGCATTTTTTTTCCAGAATGCTGCAGAAGGATACTCATGAGTTACGAAAAATTATTTTTGAGTTTCAGATACCTGCGGACGAAATTTTCATTTTTTTCGAGAACTTCAGTGGTTATTTGCCGTTCGAATTCACCCCTGCATGATACCCGTTACACCAGTACCGACTAAGCATTAAACTTTATTTGTATTTATTTCTTAAGCATACATGGATATGTACAGCACATGAAAAGTAACGCAAAATTCAGATCATCTCGAGATCGATGCCAACGAAACGTTTTCGACCCACTTTCGAACATTACAAAGTGTTCCAAGATATTTTCAAGTTAATTAGACATCAAGTTTATTAGCGTTGGTAGTAACTAGGACCCTAAAAGAAGAAAAACCTACGAAACGGGTTCTGAACCGGTATCAAAATCTTGCCATTGATGTAGAACTGAATTTGGTTCCCACCAGCAACGCCAATTCCAGGCCCAGCGGGGCTGAGGAAAAAGCCAGCGCCATAATTCTGATGATCGAAATGGTAAGCGATGTTCACGTACACTGTGCAACGCTTCGCCTCCGAACACTTATCGAACAGGCAATAGTTGAGTTTGCGTCTCAGTCGACCGTTTCCGTTGTAGTCAGTTACAATCACGTTCGCCACACCGCCTAGTGGTCCCGGAGCAGGTGCTTCTGTGGTTTTCATTGCATCGGTGACCCCGACATCAAACGCAGAGTACATCGCGTTGGGCAGCGCATTCCGAAGACGGATATCAACCATGGATGTACCGTCGGGAAAACAGTAGGCCACAAGTCTTGATGAGACTCGATTCCAATCTCGCAGCGTGATGTGCTTGTCTGCACCGTCTGGAAGGTACGCAGTTCGGCTGGCGTAATTGCCGCGTGTAGAAGCGTAGGTGCTGAGCTTCGACCGATGGGTCAGGTTTTTAGACGATAGTGTTACAACTTTGGTATCTTGTAATGGTATGTTATAGGGCCCAACACCTCGAGCGAATCCAAACGCTTGTTGCGTTGGCACGGCGTCAAGTGATGCCATTAATGTGTCAAGCGGAGTGGATTCGATAGGCACTGATGCGTTGATAGCATGAGGATCAGGATTGAGTACGCCAACTTCGTACAGAACACCGGCACGAGTGAAGATGTTGCTCGTTTGACTCATGTCAGCGATCGGTTTCCCGAGAAAGTTGTTGACACCATGTGATACATGGCCATCAACGCTGTACCGCTTAACCCATCTTGACTCCCCAATGGTATGGAGACCGAGCCATAGTAGAGCGACGATGAAAGTGGACATCATTGCACTGGTTAGGGAATGGCGAGATGAGCATTTGCGAGCAGAACAGGGCCACTTATCAACACAATACAAAAAGCGCATGCATTGTTCACCAAGCTCGACGAACGTACGAATAAAATTGGTCAGTGTGTTCGCTCAGAATGCTGTATTATGTCTGAACCACGAACTGTGCCATAAGAGAACAAGTGTAACCCGAGCGTCTAAACATCGAAGAAAAGGCTAACTTTTACTTTCCATTATGGACCGTTTACTTGTGGGGCTTCATAGTGAAAATGTAACACACAAACGAAATGTGTGCCAATACTGAATAGTGCTTGAAAGGCACTCGTTGATTGGATCGAAATAGAAAACAGCTACAGTATAGCAATGAGCAATTGGATGAAAGAAAAAGAAGAAAATATTATTTTATACGATCAATGTCATCTTCTGGAAGCTACGAAATCTGGTAAGCACGTTGACATTGCGATAATATGCTGTCTTAAATTTGAGGGTAGAGTCTATGCGAGCACGATAGTTACAAAGGCCAGAACTCCAACTCTGAATGGTTCTACCTCGAGGAACACGATTCGGCGTCCTGTATGTCTTGCTGCTGCCTTGATGAGAATACGCCGTTTGTCCTGCAGACAGGTTTCGAGTTCAAAACTCAGCAGGATACTGACTAAACTCGCTCGTACGGACTCTATTTGATTGCTGTGTTGTGTTTTTTCCTGAAATGTACACTAACCGTTCAACTACACGAACAAGCAGGTTGATGAGCAAGTCGTACCTAATGTTGAACAGAAGTACAAAGAGGACGTAAGTTGGGGACCAAGTCCTCGCTATCTCGTCCAGGTTTGCAGGTTTAACAGTACCGCTAAGGAATCGAACAAAATAACGCGGTAAGTGTCAGAGCGAATAGCATAGCCAACCGGTAAACGATCAGTATCACGGGTCTGCTTCAAGCCGCCAAAAAGTCTTTTCTCAGACGGAAAACAGTAGTGATGATCCCCATTCTTGCATTACAATAGCGGAATACTCTCATTGTAAAGTAGATACGACTCCAAAACTGCATAGGTGCTTCCTTATGAATTGATTGTTAGTCTCGTGACTCGAGACTTGACAGAACCAAGCAATAAATCACCATGTAAAACACATTACTGTAGTACTGCAGACATACTTGAGAAAATGTTTACAATTCGTCCAAAGTTGGAACGAGTGTTGCGGAAGGATAGAAAATGCATAGAAATGTAATGAGAATCACACGATGTCGTATGTAGCACATGTCTGTATAGTGTGATATACAGCAAAAAAGTATGCGCGCATGTTAGGAATTTTTCTCCGATCTTGTTAATGATCTAAATAGTCTACGTACCGAAAGATTTGATAAAAAGATGATGTTGGCACTGACAATGACGTTGAAAACTACAAGGCATACCTAAAAACTAGCAGGAAGAGTTATTGAGGCAGGGGAGGCTGGGTTAGTAAACTAAAAGCGATGAGACGATGTCACTAGCTAGGACAAGATCAGGAGCTATAACATTAAAACAAACTATCTCGATCACACCTACCAGTGCAGTATTACACATGGAGAGAATTAAGCAAAACAGATGAGCTAGGTATCGTGAAAATGACAGCCACGCTCCAACGAAAAAAAGTGGTCAGCAAATATGAATTGAAACAATCTCGTAACACACAGTAAATTTACTGTCCCGCACAGGCAATCAACACCATTCGAGACGATCTTCTCTAATGGTCTCTATCCACGCACTCACCATCGATGGTGTAATGATGGCGGTGATTTAACAGCCGCCAAGAACAAGCAAAGTGTCGAGCAGACGGTATAAGGAACTTGGTGAAACACACGCATGCCGGCACGTCGAAAAGGGGCGCGATATATGGGAATACCGGAGGGAGAGAGAGAAAGAGAGTAATCCACGCACTATCAAGCATTATCACGTTTTGACTGCGAGATAAAAAGGAACTGACATATGCAACGCAAGACATAACGAACTGGCTGTGAAAAACGAGTTATGCAGATTTATAAAAGTACGTATATATGGAGGAATGGTCCGGTAAATGATAGTGCAACGGTTTCGATTTCATGAAATCGAGATTTTCACATCAGTCAAGGTCACGCCTGAGGACGGCACAGTACGCGGTACAGTGGGTTACATAAAAAGGCAGGAGACGACCTTGGTTTTGAAGCGACGATGCGCAGACAGCGGCACCAGCACAGTAAACAACTAAGCGTTGGGTGGCTGTGCTTGTATAGCACAGTACAGGAAAAGCGATAGGAAAACATCGTCCCACACGGTTAGGGAAAGAATGGGTAGCACAGGTGCACAAACACTATAGACCTATACTGTACCGCACTGTACAGGGCCCGTATACACGGCACGATAACCAGCAGCCGCTCGAGGACACGGCGAAGTGTCTACGAAGAAATTGATGGGGCCGACAGTTCGCTGTACTGCACGTAAACCTACGGCATGTCAAAGAATGGATTCAATTCGCGTGCATCGCCCACGCTCGCTTGCTCGCACCTTATAGTGTTAGTACAACAGTGCGCCGCCGCACGCGGCTCACCACATAGCATTCAATCCGCCACACATCTAATACCAAACAACAGAATTCAATTGTCTAACACCTCGTCTCCCCATCAACATCATTTACATACATGCATTCCCGTGATGTGTCCGTGAAGAGCAGTCAATTCCCACGATCTGCTAACATTTCACCCTCACCCCTTCACTACCACACCTTAATCAAAATACTGTACTGTACACAAACGCACACGCACACCCACACACGCCACTGACAAATGCATGGGATGCACCTTATGGCGACAATCGAGCGTTCAACGGCTCACTCACACACACATTCGGGAAATTAATTCTCCCATCCAGCAAGTTCTACAGTAGCACAGCGATCAAACGAGCACCTTACCGCCGTGCGAAGCGACACATAACCAAACGGCAGTAAGTTGATCCACGATCAAGTGGGCGGCGAAAATGACGTGTCTTAGGGGGGCAGGGGTTGGTACAGTATTGAACAGTACAGTACACAATAGAGTGGAAGTGAAAAAGGTCAGACCGCCGCCTGCAGCCGAAAGTCGTACAGTACCGTACAGTAGAGTGTCGAGGCTCAGTCGGAGGGAGGTGGAGGGGTGGTGGAAAAATAAGAGAAAAAGAGGAAGATGTCGTTGTAATGGTTGGCACGGTCCTATAAATGTGCGACATTGCAATACCACGGGGTATGACAGGGGCGAGATCTGAATTCGGCGGCGAAGTATCAAAAATTGGGAAGAAATGAAAGCGAGGCTCGAGTCGTACAGTCCAACTCATCATATCACGTGCACCAACAACAACAACAACGCGACATGCGTCTTTCTTTCCCAACTCGTCGCCGCCGTCGGCGCGGGCACATTTTCTACACATTGCGGTTTGGGCACGGTACCGTACTGTCGACCGGCGCTACCGGGCGCCGCGCCGAGTGCGTGGGCCGGGCACGCGCGCGCAGCGGGTATTCTCGGACGCGAGTAATGTTGCGCAAGTCGCGAGACGGCGCGATGGGCGTCGTACAGTCCGTCGAAAACGGTAATGCGGCACAACGCCATGCCACGTATGTAGCGCGCCGGCAACAAGCAAAGCAACTGAGCCGCGTGCACGATCTAACCAACGCCGTCACACACACGCCCATTGGTTACGCCCCGGAAAACCTCGTATCATTTCCCTTAAATTTATGTAACACTCCCTTTCCGCACCTCACCCACATCAACCCGATATTTAGTCCCTCAAACTCCTTCGCCTCTCTCCCTGCACGACCGTCGGCTCACCAACATGGATATCGGCAGCCTCCTCAACTCCGACACTCCTCTACCTCTCGCTGCAATTCTCAATCCCACGCCCGAACATTCGATCAACTCCAGTACGCCAACAAGCCCCAATCACTCCACCATCTCCAGCACACCACCCACACCATGTCTGCCTGACATTCACCTACCCCCCGATGTCACCGCGAAGAAACGTGAGTTGCGTATGGTGGGACAACGCCATCGCGACAAGGAGCGTTCACATGTCACTTCACTCTACGACACCATCCACGCGCTGCAACAAGAAAATCATCGCCTCTTCGCCCTCTGCACTGCCACACTGAGTCGTCCTGCACAAGTTTCCGCCGCAGAGCTTCGGTCAATGCTCAAATCCCAAGTACAGCTCATTCGCGGTACACACCGCGTGAGCGACGTTGCCGCTGCCAAGCTAGGCGTGCGCTACCTCACCGGCGCCATGGCCCTGCTATTGCTGGAGACCATCGCCTGTCGCCGCAATCTCACCGTCAAGCGCACCGGGCGGCAACGCAGCAGCGACCTCGTGTGCGCCCGACCCGGCGTATTCGAGGCTATGATCGCTTCGGGCGTAGCTCAGCTACGTCGCGAAGCCGCACTGCCGCTGTCCGACGCGATCTTGGTGTTCGGCGGGATTCATGCGCAATGGGCGGGGATGGAGGGCTCCAGTGTGAGTGAAACGATGTTTAGGGATGCGCCCGTGTACATAAGTTCAACAGCAAGACGGCATCGTGCACTGCAGGGAATCGCGAAGACAAGCAACAGCGGCTATTGCAACACGTCGCTACGTTGCCATGGAGTAGCGGGACGCGGTGTGATCACAGAGTTCAGCGAGGTGAACGAGGACGTGGACGTCGACGACCGCCAGTATAGCCTATCCGTGTATTAGTTTGTTAGTCGCTCTATCGTAAAGCTGGGAGCGTGTTGGCATACGTAGTACCGTACTGCCTGGTCGTGTGTGCGCGTGTGACTGCTAGTGTCTGTCCGTGCCGGCGATTATAGTGCGGCTCCTTCGCAAATGGACGAATGTCGCTGCGATCTCACATGGCTGCAGAATCTGCAAAGCACCCGACTGTATGGCACTGCACGCATACAGCACTCCGGGCGCGCCACGCATCCCTGTGCGTTGTCTCCCCTGAGCCACGACCGTAACAGGCCAACCGCCTGCGCGCGTGTCATGCACATCGCGCTGTCTGACACCTGAAATTCCCCTATCCCCATGCGCCTTGACAACGACATCGATTTTCTCTCTTCTAGGGAACGTACTGCACCTGCTGTGGTCCCAGTGGAACCCGCGGAAGGCGACGCCGAGTGTGCATGCGCCAGCGAAAGCCGTGGGACTGGCAGGGTAGAGAGGAAAGGGGTACCATGCTAAGAGGCCATTCAGCGAAGCGTAAGGTGCTGCTGCGCGCGCGTGGCGTGCGCCCGTGTGGGGTATTTCTCGCGTTGTAAGACGGGCGAGCGGTCGGCGCTATTACGCTATAACAATAGATGGTTCTACGCTTTGTTTTCCTAGCAACAACAACACTGCGCGGGAGGATCTATCGAGCGCGCGCGGGTTAGGTGTGGATGGAGTCTTTTCTATTCCTCGGCATGGGGGTCCGTATCGTCGGAATTGTGGGACACACCTGGCATGACGCCGTCGCATGCTTGTTGCGCATGGTGGAACAACGCCGCTTCATCAGAGTTTTTCGCATTACAACACCCGCTGTTTGAGTTTCGAGATTGTTCGCCCGCCTTCTTATCAGCTGGCTCGAACGGTAACTATTCCTGTGCGCTGTTGACCTCGCGATTTGTGCCGTTTCTTCTACACCGCACTTTTCAGAGTTCCCTCGTACAGTATTACAGCGCTCGTACACGTGTATTGATTGATCCGCCGCAACCGGCTTCCTCAACTCCCTCACCGCTACACCTGTGTCCTCGGCTGCGCCACCCACACCACCATGTTCAAGCGATTCACGACCGAGGAGAGCATATCCGGGCAGTCCGCGATGAAGTCGTCGCAGCAGCGTGCGGTGCGACAGAAGCTCACGGAGCAACTGCCGAAAATCGAGCCGTGGATAGACAGCATCCTGCCGAAGAAGGAGAAGGGGCTGTCGGTGCGCTGCGCCGGGCACATCACGCTAGTGGCCAGCGAGGCCGGCGAGCCGTTGTTCTTCCAGACGCGCGACACCCCGCTCGTCCCCACCCTGCGCACGCTGCACAAGTACCCTTTCCTGCTGCCGGTGCTCAAGGTCGACCACGGCGCCGTCAAGCACGTCATCAACGGCGCTGACGTCATGGTCCCCGGCATCCGCGGCGTCGACGACGCGATTCAGGTCGGCAGCGTCGTTGGCATCTTCGCCGAGGGCAAGCAGCACGCCATCGCTGTGGGCATTTCCAAATACTCCGCCGCCGAACTGCGGAATCGAGCAAAGGGAATCGCCGTGGAAAATTCTCACTACCTCGGCGATGGCTTGTGGAAAACGCCCAGTCTGTACTAGTTCGTGCACAGTAAATTCTACGTTATCGGATGTGCCCGTTTGGTGGCACCAGGCGAGCTGCTCGTGCTCTTCTTTTCGTTTGTTACGCGGAATGGATGCTGTCCGTCTGTGGCAATTCACTAGAGTCGATCCACTAGGAAGGACCGAAAGAATCAATGGCAACTGCCTAGTTCACTACAACGAGCGAAATGAATCTTCTGCGATCGTCAAATGAACAGCAGCCACCGGTGCCATTACCTAGATCACGACTGGACGGGCTGTAAACATCTCACAAGGAATCTCGGATCGAATCTACAGACGCAACTAGATACGCAGACACAGTGGAAATAAGCGTGGCACAAGACACGATCAACAAGTGAGAAGTAAGTGTAGGTGCATCGCTTCTTTACGACCACGGCTACTAGAAAGAGGGTGTGATGCTACAAAAGAACGAGCCGCGTCGAAAGTCACAGTCGGAATCGTAAAATACAAGTTGGTGTCGGGGGGACGGACGCACGCACGAGGCGTGATGTGTCACGCGTTGTTCGCAGGCTTGGTCATGGTGTTGGGCATTCCCACGAACGGATCGAGCGCCGCGTGCAAGGCCATGAACGACGAGAACGAGCACGCGATGTCGCGGCGGTATCTCGAGTCGATGCGGACACTGGGCGCGACTTCGCCCACGTCAGAAAGGCAGAGCTCGGCGACCTTCTCATCGACGTTCGCGAACCTGACCAATGCGGCCACGCCGCCACCGGCGACGAGGCCGATGGCCTCCTGCAGCACACGCGCCTCGTCCAACGGAGGCTTCCCAGCGTTCGATTTCGCCCGAATGTACTCGGAGAACGTGTACGCGTTACAGGCCTCGGCCAGCACGGCGGCGACGGCCTCGCGCTGGGCCCTGGCGCGGGAGAGGAGGATCACGCAGCGCGCGGCGACTACCACGAGTTGCAGCACGAGGAGGCGGGTGTCGGGCGCCAATAGGCGGGCCTGCTTCGCGTTGTTGAGGCCGGCGCGCGCGGGGTCGGCACGGTTCTCGATGCCCAGGCGGCGGTACCAGCGGTCCAGCGAATAGTTGCACTCGGTCTCAGCGAATTGCGCGGCGAACGTAAGCCGCCGCGCCAGCAGCACCGCGTAGCATTCCGCGCCGTATATCGCCGCCTCCGCGCGGTCGCTGCTGTCTAGTGTGCGAGCGTCCCGAAATGCGGCCGTACCTAACACGTCCACCGCGCTCACGCCGCGCCCCTTGCGCGACGCACGGTGCGCCTCGCTCGCCAGCTTCAGCGCAGGCGGCATTCGCGCCGCCGTTGCCCCGCACACCCCACTCGCCGCGTTCGGCAGCGCGTGCGCGCCCGCGGATAGCAGGATGTGCATCAGATTCAACACGCGGATGTTGTGCGGCGATCCCCCCCGCCCGTCGCTCGTTATCGCGCACGCTTTCAGCACCGTCTCTATGCGTGTCTCCCGCAAACGTATCGTACGCACGAGCATATTGACCGCCGCCGTGTCTTGCTTCCCCGGGGGTCGCGCGTGCCCGGTTGCGCGCTCGACGATTTCGTAGAGCTCGACCCCGTTCAGCTTGTCTGTGATGGACGCGCTGGTGGGGCGTTCCGTGCGCCGCTGGCGTGCCACCGCGCTGGCGGTGGGCGCGGGTGGCGCGCGCAGCGCGAGCACTGGGGTTTCAGGGCGCAGCACGGCGGAGGTGAGCCCGGCGAGCAATGGGTCATGGTCGGCGCTCGACGAGGCTGCAGCTGCTACCGAGGGTGGTGCCGATATCGGCGCGGGCCGCCGTGGTAGATTGTTGTTGTGCGCTTTCGACGCGCTCGCCCACCAGTCGTCCGCCATCGCGTCGGCGCGCGCGTTTGCTCATGCAGGTGCGACCCGCAGCACGTTCGATCCGCACTATAATCCCGCACCGCCGTGCGTCGTGCGCCCGTGCGTGGACCAGTATCACCGCGAATCGCTGCGTTGGAAGTTGGCAGACGACTCTTGATACTGTACCCTGCGGCTTACAGACGGATTGCAGTTGTGAGCGTGTTGTCCTGTAAGCCGAGGGGTGCATTCATTCATTAGTGGCCACGCTGCGTCATCGCTTTGGTGACACGCACGTTTGCGCCGTATTGGGCGTCATTACCCGTCAACGACCAACATCGTGAATCCAGGCGTTCGTCAACTCCCCTCACTTCACCGCGGTCGCTACGCATTCTCGGCGCGCGGCAAACTCGCGACGTAACCTCCCGCAAATGGATGCCGCGAAACGCACGCACACACACCTGCGCGCGTGGTGGAAGCGTGTCGGCCTCGAAGCGCCGTCCGTGCTCGCGTGCTGCTCCTACGCGGCGTCGAGCACGGCCGTGACGATTCTGAACAAGCTCGTGTTCAGCGCGGCCAAGTTCCACTACCCCTGGTTCACGCTAGCGTTCCAGAACATCATCTCCGTGCTGCTCATCCTCGCCGCCTCCTTCCTCCGCCTCACGAATGCCGCGCGCCTCAATGCCGAGCTGTCGCGCGCCATCGCGCTGCCGTGCGTGTGCTTCGTCGCGTTCATCTTCACCAACGCACAAGCGCTGCGCTATTTATCGTTACCCGTGCTCACGGTGTGGAAATCATTGGGGCCGCTAGCGATCACTGTCGTCGAGGCCACCGTGTTCCGCGTGCGTTTCTCGAGAGCGGTGTACCTCGCCTCGTCGCTGGTAGCGATATCCGCCGCGGTCACGGCCAAGTTCGACATCGAGTATTCCGCGCTGGGGTATGCGTGGGCGGCTGCCAACCTGGCCGCCAATGTCGCGTATCTGGTGTCGTTACGCGTGTGTCTCGCCAAGTCCAAGGCGTCGTCGTTGGAGAAGACGTTCCATTCTAACTTGTTGTCGTTGCTACTAATCATCCCGTTGAGCTTCGCCATGGGCGAGACCAAGTCGGTGTTCGTGGCATTGAAGGCGCGCAGCATTGGCTTCAAGATTTGCTACGTGCTGTCGGGCGCGGTCACCACCGCGGTGTGTGCAAGTGCGTTTTGGACCATCCAAGTCACCAGTGGCAGTACCATGTCGTTCATCGGCGGCATGAACAAGATCCCCATTGTCATCATCTCGCTCATCGTGTTCGATGACAATGTTTCGTTTATGGGTTGGGTTGGCGTCGCCCTTGGAATTGTGGCTGGAATTGTGTTCGTGCGTGCAAAGGCCAGTGCGTTGAGCGCGAATGAACTGCGAACACCACTGTCTTCTCCTTTGACTGGGAGTAACAGCAGTATTGGTTCGGGCCGAGCTACATCCCTACCACATATTGCAATCAAGAATCTTGCCGTTTCATAGCACCGGCTTTCTGTGGTGCCATCTGCTTAACTGTGAGATATAACTTGCCGACTCTATTTTTGTTCTACTAAATCCTCGCCGATGATGAGCCGATGCCTATTTGGTTCCTGGCCGTTCATTCTATTCGGAATAATGGACTGACTGTGTGTTGAGAAAAAGCGGTAAATCATGATAATAACTAACGTATGTTCGAGTACGTCGTACTAACTATTTTTGTGGATGTGGTCGCAGCTATTCTCAACACTTTCCCTCGACTTACATCGGAAGTGGGCCACCACATTTAATACGTGGTATTTCGAGAACTATTGGTAACAATGAAAACAGGGTTTACAAGGTAATAATCCCTGACCTGGAAAAGCTGCGGCTTTCTTAAAAACCTGAGGAACATACCGCTACTGTTTTTTTTTCGGTTCATACTGTTCTCTACTTGTCTATTCCAACCTAAACTAAAATTTGGAATTACGTTTGAAATCATAAGATCCTCGCAAAGCATCTGTTGAGGTGTGGGTCAAATTCCGTACAGGTTGGATCCTAATAAAATTTTGAACTCTCTTTTAGGTCTTCACCAACATCATAGTCAAACGGAAATAGGGTTGTGTACGACCACTGACAATATAAAATGCAATTTACCATCATTGCACACTAAAGCGAAACATTCTAAAGTAATGGTCACCGTTTACAGTTCCTGCAAAAATACCCACTAACGAAGAGGGAGAAACCGAGAAGCAAACATATGAACCTCGAATTATAAACATTTAAATCGAGATGGTCAAAAGTAGGATGATAATGTTGATGATTCATTCCTGTATGTGACTTTCGATTCGAATACAGAAACTGTGAAGAATTATCTGGAAATGTAGAATATGGCTTATTACGAATTGATGCATGTTGTTTGGCTTCAATTCAAGGTCAGTTCAGTCTTATTCAAGTTGGGCCTAGCAGAAATGCAGTATGAGTTTTGCTATATCACCACAAATGAAAGTGCGACTATCGGGAAGGGGTTGTCATCTCGAATTCAATGCCATTACCGTAGTTCAGGAGAATCGTACCTCGTTTCGAAAGTTTTAGCACGATTTTCTGAAATCACAGAAGCAGTGTTGCACCTCACGCACCTTGGGGTTCTGAATTCAAGCCACTAGAAACGACATAACAGAAACTAGAAATAAACAATAGCCTGCATGCCAACTCAAAGTCGAGGCAGACCAAGTTTCAGTGATTATGGAAAAAAATTAAGTACTCCGAGGAAATTGTTGATTCAATTTTTTCCAATTCGCGACATTCTAAATTGGAGTATTCTGCTATGCTCGAAAATTAGAAGTAAAAGGAACGGCATATCAATGAGCCTCAGTGAATGTAATGGGTGCACGAATTGGTGTCAAGAATGTTCAACTTTCGAATATACTGGCTTGACCTGTTTAAGTGGAATTAAAGTGAAAAAAAGGAAAATAATAGAAGGTAAAAAAGGGAAACAGCGCATTCACAGGACCAAATCTTCAAACCTTGCTCTGGGGAATCATTTCATGTACTCTATCGCGTCTTGATGCTGCAGTACTGTAGCTGAAATAAATTCAGACTGAACACCCAAGCTTCCATCGTTTCAATAGCTAGATCAGCTACATCTCCTTCATACAATGTTTCGGCATGGTAAAATCGAATGCAGATTTCACAATGAAAAGTCGAGCATGATTCGCA
>JAAUYH010246836.1_pt1 | contig 13326 bp, 14 predicted proteins | sample 7278061 | NCBI WGS metagenome assembly JAAUYH01 (sample SAMN14350203, study PRJNA611818) | marine sediment metagenome | isolation source: surface marine sediment (0.6m) | place: French Polynesia: Moorea | collected 2018-08
CTAGGTTTTGGACTACTACGCTACTACTAATAATGCATCCCTCTTCGCGACTTTGAACCTCATCATCGGTCATTATTCCAAATGTGCCAATTCAGAGGGCGGAATGTCGGGTGTTGAGATCTCTCCGCTAGTTATGATTTCTTTTTGCCCAATCCGGGTTGCCCGTTCTAGTAATAAATTGAGGGCTGTGCGTATGAAGATAATCACGACTAATTGGGCAATATCATTCCACTGGCTAGAAATCATCGTTTTGAGAATGCTAGCGCCAATCAAGAAGCTCAATCCCAGCGAGAAGGAATAGCCCATCATCAAGCGGCTATTTTGAAAGGCTTCGAAGGTCTGATGTTTGAATAATGTTTCGCTCAAGAAAATTGCCAGGGCTCTAACAACGCCGATGGCGATTACCACCAGCGCCAGCAATTGGCAAACACTGATCAAAATGCCGTTGCAGGCTTGCACCAGGAGATGGGCGTTGGCGTTAATGATGTCTAAACTCAAGAGTCTTGGTGGGTGTGGCTAACGAGATCAATTTTAAGGGGCGGCGCTTCTACTAACTGTACCGTTGCTGAGGCAAAGGCAACTTTGCCATTTGTGTTTAAGAAATCATCTAAAGTACGGGTGAATAATTCATCTTTTTTTCTCAGGCTTGAGATTGAGGGGGCATATCAGAGGTATGGATAGGTTGCGGGGAAAACTGTCCGTCTGAATTCACTCGAAAGCCAGAGGCGACATAGTCCTTAGGAATATAGTCTGGCGGCACAGTGAGTTGATTGCCATCTCTGACCGCTGCGTAGTGAGGAGAGAGGATTTCGATGCCCGCTTCATTGCATTTATCTTGGAGATTTTGATGCAGGGCTGAATAAATCCGGGGCATAAGGGAGGCTTTAGACGCTTTATCGGTGTAAGCATTGAGTTCGTAGCTAACGTAAAAGTCGTCTAGACTGGTCTGCAGAACAAAAGGAGCGGGGTCTGACAAAATGTGTTCAGTGGCCTTAGCCGCTTCAATCATGACGGTATGGACTTTGCGCCAAGGTACGTCATATCCCAGGGTGATGGTGGTGTGAACGATTAGTGGTGGAGCATTCTCAGACCTAACTGTGTTGCTGTAGTTGATGATGTGACTGCCTAAAATCATGGAGTTAGGAATCGTCACAATGACATTTTTGGGCGTATTGACGCGAGTGACCAGTAGGGTTTTTTCAATCACATCTCCGATGGTTTCGCTGATTTTGACGCGATCGCCAATTACGAAGGCGCGGCTGTAGGTCAAGATAATTCCAGCGACGAAGTTAGCCACCGCCCCACTAGAACCCAACGAGAAAAGCACCCCCAAGAAAATTGACACGCCTTGGAAAGCAGGGGAGTTAGACCCAGGCAGGTAGGGGAAAACAATAATTGCGGCAAAGGCGATGATGGCGAACCGCATAAGATTATAAGTCGGTCTAGCCCATTCTGGATAAAACCCTGGAATCACAATGGCGCTCCGCCGGATTTCAGTGAAGATAAATTTAATTAGCCTGAGAATGTAGGCGGTAATAACAACAATCAGAACAATAAAGAAAAGATTAGGGATGTAGCCAACAAAGTTTTCCCAGAGGGTATAGGCCGCCGTACCGAGATAGGAAAATATTTGTCTCGAAAATGCCTTGGTCCATGGGAAAAAACTCAAGGTCAAGCTGGCGTAGCCCACCAACAATAATATGAAGGCCGCCAACCGAGAGAGATTGACTAGCTCCGAAAAGAAATCAGCTACTCGGTCGGCGTGAATGAGTTCGGTTCTAAAAAGCCTGAATCCTCGAATCCGAGTGCCTTGCCAATCTTTTAGTTTTTGATTGATGTAGATGACGCCCCAATTAATGGAAAGCACAGAAATGATCAAGGCAATAGTGATGACTAGAGTTAAAATCGCACCTACGATCAGGTTTCTGAGGCTGTAGGCTTGTCGAAAATCGACGACTTTTTCTTTAATGACTTCAAGGTATTGCTGGGCCAGGGCTTGCCTGGTTAAGCCAACGACATTGGCGTCGGCTGGGGTAATGGTGACAACAACGTCATTGCCTACCCGGATATCGCTCGTTTGGGTTTGTTCATTATCGACAATCTGCAACATGTCGATATCAAACTGGGATTCTTTGGCAAACGTTTCAATACGTTCTGAGATCACCCTAGCGCGAAAAGAGGCTGGAAAGGAGGCTACGCCAGTTTCTATTTGAAACAGGGTTTCCCCTTGTAAAACAACTGGGTAGCCTTTGGATTGTTCTAGCGAACTTCGGGGAGATTGGGCGTGGGCAAAGGAGCTAGTGATGCAAACTAGTAGCAGCAGAATGCCCAGCAGGTTAATGACTAGCCGTTTACCCATACGGTTAAAATGTAGCCGATCGCTACCCAGGGGAATACTCTGCATAAAGCTTGCTACCTGCTATTCAATGGGGGTTTCTATCATTACGGTTAAGATAGCCAACTCTTTGGGGTAAAGAGCAGTAAGCTTACTTTTCGTAGCAGAAAAGAGTCGAGGGCTGCGATCGCTTGCTTAGGATCATTGCAGCCCGTTCAGAAAACTGGCTGGGTGTAGGCCCTCGCATCCGGTAAATCGACTCGATGGCAGCAGATATAAATCTCTTGATTTCCTTATGTTTCACCGACCTCTTTTTTAGAGGCGGAGGATTCTTCACTTGGAGCTGATTCTACCTTTTTCTGTACCGACGCAGCCGTTTCTTGCACTTGTTCAGCTGCTTTGTGAACTACGGTCTGCAAATGTCCTTGGACATCAGCGGCCGTCCCTTTCGCTTGGGTCGCAACCTGCTGGGCCGACGTCTGCAGTTTTGAGGCGGTAGTCTGGGCTCCCTCAACCAGAGAGGTCATATCTGCTTGGGTTTTAGCATAGTCTTCCTTGATAAACTCAACTGCCTGGGTTAGTTTATCTTGGAGTCCTTCCGAAAATTGCTCAGCGGACTGGACTGCCTCATCTTTAACAATGACGCGCTTGCGACCCACGCTGATAACCGCATCACTGGGCAAGCGATAAGAGCCCTCTTTGAGACCTTGCCAGCCACTCGATACAAATAGATAATCGGTGACTTGCCCGGTCTCTGGGTTCAAGAGATAATCGTTGATCCCTCCAACTTTGTTGCCTGAATCGGTCCAGAGTTCATGATCAACCATTGTATTCATTGCATCTGAAGGTTCCAGGGAAGCATCTGCGTACCAGTTAATCAAGACACTATCGGCGCCGATACTGTTGATATCGACCCACTTAAAGAGATGGACAGTACGCCCTAACAAACCCGATTTACAACTGATCCCCGCTACCTGGCGGGATTGAGTATCGACAAACAACTGATTGATATGGCCAAGTTCTTCGGTGGTCTGCTGATCGATCACTAACCGACCCAGTAAATCACTACGCTTAATCAGAGGAGTGGTCATAGTAACCTCGCAAATCAAGATAATTCCATTTCAATTCATAAACTAAACATCGACATCCTTCCTGTGGATAACGTTGAACAATTTAACATCCTCCGCTCGGACGATATTCAACTAACAGTTAGCTGAAGAATAATGCGCCTACAACAACTCCGGCCCCTAGAACCGTGAGGATCAGTAAAAAACGCTGTCCTCGACGGAACCGTTGTCGAAATCGATGGTGCACCCTAATCAAGGTCGCCACTACACCGATGTTCCAAATCAAGGCTGTGAGCAGACCTGCCGCTCCACCCCAAAAACTTCCCAATACTAACAAGCCAGCGATGGCGACCCCCTGAAAAATGGACCAGCAAAACGACCAGTTAGAGAGCGCCATGGTGTAAGAAAGATCGCTTTGACGTTGCTGATAGCGCTCAATTATCTGCCGTTTTTGTACGCGATTCGTTTGAGAGGTGGTTAAATAGTTGCTAAAAATCTGTGTCTGATAGACGGTTAACAACAGTAGGTCGTATATCATTACGATGCTGGCGATTAGAGCGGCGCTCATGAGGCTGCCGAAAGCAATCCCGAAGACAATGCCGATCCATTGAGAGCCGGTTAAGACGCCGAGAAATAACCCCATGGGAAAACAGACCAAACCAGCTAGACCAATTACCCACGGGGTGGCGTACTGCCAGACTAAACTGAGCCAGGATCGGGGGGTTGGATCGAAACTGCTGCTAGCCCATACCGCCGCTGTTGCTAAACCCAGTGTAAGAGCTCGCGCCGGAGTGGTCCATTGGGCGACAGCCACCCCTAACAATAGCGCCAGCAAAAATAAGGCTATCGCCAGACTCCACCCTTTGAGGGGTCCTTTGAGGAGGAGTTGACGGCGGATTAGGGTTGGCTTTTTTGCAGACTTGATAACCATGACCGAACCTGTTCTGCGGCGATATCTCGACTTCCTAAGCCAAAGGCCAAAGCGACGGCGACGGCGATCGCGCCTAGCATCAGACCAAAGGCTAAATTCACGATATTGGCGGCAATCCCCATTTGTTGTAAAGCCATAGCGCTGACCAGAGCGATAATCGCAACCCGAGCCGCTTGCCCTAACAATCTGGCTTGTGAGCCCCCTGCGCTGCTAATCAGGTTAAAGGCCAGATTCGCCAGGTATAGACCAACCGCAAAGACAAACAACCCAACAAAGACCCGTCCGGCAAGGGTCAGCACTTCTGTAACAATTTCCGCCATGACGTTAAGGCCCAGTAATTCGAGGGCGCTTAAGGCGGCAAACAACATAACCGCCACCAAAACGATAACACCAGCAATCTCAGCGGGTGCGCGCGTCACCAGTTGATTTTCAGAGGCTGGCTCAGGCGTCGGCTTGGGCTCAACCAAGCCCTCGGCGGCGGTAGTCGGAGACTTGGGCGAAAAGCCTAACCAGATTAACAAATTGTTGAAGCCCACATTGGTGAGAAACCCCGTGACTCCTCGGGCGAGTAACCGTCCGAGCACATAGGCGACAAGCAAAATCAGGAGGGCGGTAAAAATTTGAGGCAGCGCTGTTAAAATCTGGGATAACATGCCAATGGCTGGCTCAGAGATAGCGGTAATCTGCAATTTATTCAGGGCTGAGATGCCGGTTGGGATCAAGATCAACACGTAGACAATCGCGCCGACAATCGCAGAGACCGACAGCCCTTGGGTAGTGGGCAGACCAATCCGCTCTCCCAGTTGATTGGCCCCCATTGAGGCGAGAAAATTGGTTGTGATTCCTCGCACAATGCGGGCGATAAACCAGCCAATCACCCCAATTAATAACGCCGCCAAAATATTGGGCAAAATCAACAAGATCTCGTTCAGTAATGCTTGAACAGGCTGCAAGGAGCCTTCTAGGGCTAGCGTCGTCAAAATAGCCGGTAAAAACAGCAAGAAGATGAACCAGTAGAGGGCTCTACCGACTGTCAAGCTTAGGGTGAATGAAGACGGACTGCTTTGTTCGGTTTCACTGTCCAACTGCTCGCTGACTCGTTCATCAAGCCCAAAACTGCGCAAGCTGCGGACCACCATTAGTCGACTCACCGTGGCCACAACCCATGCTAAGCCCAGCAAGATGGCCGCACCTCCCAAATTTGGCAAATAGCCGATAACCTGTTGTAAAAAACTATCCAAGGGGCGAGAGACGGATTCTAGCTCTAGCGTGTCTAGAAAGGCCACTACCGAAAACACCATAACGATGGCGAAGCTAGCCAGAGATATCCATTGCTCTACAGGAGGCGCAGCCGTTTGATCGGTTTGCCCCGTTAACCACTGACCAAGCCGCTGATTCAGTTGCAAGCGTTTGAGAACCCTGAGAACCAAGACTGATATTAGCGTCGCCAACAACCAACCTAGTAACAAGATTGCGATCGCTGCTAGCAACTGCATCAAAGACCGCCCAAAGTTTTCACTCACTGATTGGACGAAGTTGCCAGCCGCCGACACGGTATTTTCCGATGATACTTGAGCCACGGTTAAGGCTCCTATCCAAGTAATCATGTTTCTAATCCGAATGTTGTTATGGGCTTTATTAAAACAAAGGAGCTGACTTGCTAAATCAGCCTTGTAGATACTTAGGGATAAGAAACATCGTCCATAAGGCTGATTTGATGACTCCATCCCATTGCGCAATGCCTATTCGTCAAGGGTAAGCTCACGAATCAATGAGAGGGGAATATCGGGTTGACTCAGCGCAGCTGTGTAGGACGGTGTTAAATACTGACGGTAGAAATCTTCTTGAGCCAGATAAACTTTGAAGAAAGCCAGGCTAATCGCCTTAACATAACGCTGGGCCAACTCAGGGCTTGGCCCGATCGCCGCCTCTGGCGTTGGGGTCGACTCTTCCACCGCTTGCGGGTTGTGGATCGCTGAGAAGTGCGTGCCGCCCTCCATGATCAAAAGATAGCGCTCCGAAGACTTGATCCAGGCAAAGGGGCGAATTTGTTCTGCTAGCGCTGGGGTCACTGTATCGGCGCTGCCTGAGACGATCATAATTGGCGCCTCAATATTGGCTAGACCATCAGAGCCGAAAACTGCGCTGTCGAGTGGATTGATTGCGATCGCAGCCTGTACTCGGTTATCTTGCAACGACGTTAACGGTTGCGGTAAAGTCAGCACCAGGCATTGTAACAAAAGCGACAAATTGAGCTGAGAACTCCGGGGTGGACAGTGCTCGGCTAAAGTCTCCAGATCAACGGTCGCTCCTGCTAAGGCTAGAGTGGTATAAGCTCCCAGCGATTGGCCCAAAACCCCAACGCGCTGAAAATCAATCCGATTCCCGAGGTTCGGATCGCCTTGAGCCATTATCTCCAACTGATCCAATAGGGCTTGAACTGAGGTTGGACGACGAATCATCTCTTCCGGTTCAACCGCTTGACTAGCTTGGCCGTTCAATAACGCGCTGATTTGGGTTTCACTGCTGCCGGGATGCTCAACCACTACCACTGCAAATCCATGGGAAGCTAGATGCTTAGCCAGGTAAGCCAGGGTAGTGCGATCGCCCCCAAGTCCATGGGAGAGAACCACCAGGGGGGCGTATTGCCCCTGGGGAAGATAGAGATCAGTGGGTAAAATCGCTTCTTCAAAAGAGTACAATTCCCAACGGTAATGCCCCGCCGAAGTCAATCCAATTGAGGCGGCAGCCAAAACTGCATCTTCGGTGGCTGGCTTGCTGTTTGAGCCGCCTGCTCACGCACTTGGGCGGTGACTTCGCGGGTGTGGTTGATTTCTGCAATTACCGTCCTTGCAACCACGGCAAGTCTTTGCAAATCGACTCGCACTCCCTGAGTTGGAAAATGTTTGAGCACGTTGATCAGGTTGAGCCCGCCATCGGGATCGGCAGCCGCCAAAATCAGTGATCCTCGGATGGCTAACGCCCCATTTTGCCGACCTGCCGTTTGGATGACTTCCCCTAATTCCTGCAGAATCGCCTCCCCCTGAGACGTGTAGAAAAACTGGGCAATCGCTACCACGTCCAACTCGGCGCTGACCAACAGTCCACTGCGGAGGCGCTCAAGTTGCTCGGGGGTAAGGTAACGACTGTAGACTTCGAGTTCTTCGCTGAGTTCACCTGTGCGGGCGTAAGTTTCCAGGGCTTTAACAGAAACATGGCGTTCTAACGGCCCATAGTTGGCGTAGACGCGCTCGGCGCTAAAACCAGGCAGGGCTAACAAGGAAGCCTGGCATAGAATAGCTCCCAGTGAAGCTGCAAGAGGTAGCAATCCACGAATACGGGAGGGTTTTTTGTTCATTTTTTTCAACTAAACACAGCTTAAGTCCAACGTCATTTCTCTGTAGATGCTTTGAATTGAAAAAAATCATTCGTGTGAATGAGATCAACAGTTGGCCAGAATATCTATGAAGGCAAAATCTGGAGCGGATAGAACAAACGCAGTGGCGAACATGAGCTTTACAAGCAGTTGCAAAGCTTCGTACTTTGACAAAGAGGAGGTTTGGGCGGTCTAGCCGCTGAAACGCCAGAGATAAACAAGCGGTTGTCGGCGCTAGACTGGCGCTCCAGCCAGTCCTTTTTCTAAGACTGATCAGAATGATTGTCGGAATGCTTGAAATGCATGCTTTTCGTAGCCGCCATTGAGCTAATCGCCTTAATTAGAGCCTGAGTAATCTCAGGCGAAAATTCGATGGGCAACTGGCCGGTACGGAGATGGAGATCACGCTGGGGATAGGGAATCGAAATTTGATGACGCCTTAAAATCTCTTCGATCCGAAAGTAAAGATCGCTGCAAATTTTGAACTGACTTTTGGGGTCTCGTATCCATACCAAAAGATCAAACTCAAGCGCACTGTCGCCAAATCCTTTAAAGAAGACATCAGGCTCAGGCTTTGGCAGTACCTCTAAATGTTCCTGGGCCGCCTGTAGCAGTGCTGATTTTACAATCTTTGGATCAGCATCGTAAGATACGCCTACCGCCACATGCAGACGAGACACCGGACGTTCATGACTCCAATTCACCACCTGGGATTCGACTAAGCGGGAATTGGGCACGATGACTGAAATATGATCCAGGGTCTGCAGGGTAATACTCCGAGCCCCGATTCGTTCCACCACGCCCATATATGGATCAATTTCAATAAAGTCGCCCACCTGAATCGACCGTTCAAACAAGAGCACCAGACCACTGGCAAAATTCTTCGCAATATCCTGAAGCCCAAAACCAATACCGATACCTAGGGCGCCCCCTAGAAGGGCGATGGAGCCAAGATCAATTCCCCAGGCCTGCAATAAGATCAGGACGCCCAACGAGAGTATGCTGTATCGATAGATTTTCGTGACGATTTCTTGAGCGCCCCGATCCAGGCGTGTGCGCCTCAGAACTTGGGTTGTCAGGAATTGAACAGACGCTTGGGTTAGGGCGAATAGACCCCAAAGCAGGCCCAGTAAAATTAATACATCAACGACGGTATAGGCGCGTTCACCCAGGCTAAACAAAGGAGACTGAATATATTTAACCGAGTTGCTAACCAGGTCATACCGTCCCTGTCTCAGATTGGGAAATAGGGATGAAATATACCCCAAAGCAACTATCCAGACCGCTAGTCTGAGCAGCGGCAATTCCAGTCCCATGCAAAACTGGAAATTGTGCTCACCAGGCGCCCCTGTTTGGGCAATTTGGGGAATGACTCGCTTTAAGACCCTCTGCAATGGACGACGCCAAAAATACCCCAGACCCAAATGCAACGAAATCGCAATTAGTAGCGCCAAGCTGCTCAGTCCGACAGCCCGCTTAAGGTAAGCGGGTTCTCGCTCCAACTGAGCTTTCTGTAAAGCCATCTCTAGCTGATAAGCCCACTCCTGAGCTTGTTCTAGAGGAGCCTTACCGGGGGACGTATCAAGATCTGTAACCGTCAGCAAATATTGACTGTTTGCTACAATCGTGGGCAGTTGGTTGCGCTCAATCACTTCAACCTGAGGTTCCTGGCCGAGATTAGCTAGCAGGGACAGTTGGCGATTAGCCTGTTCTACTCGCTGCTGAGCAGTATACTGCTCAGATTGCGAGAGCCTAATAATTGGCCGTCCATCAATGACCACATCGGCCTGTGACGCTAATGTGAAATTCCCAACGGCTATCGTAACTGGGCTAAGGCCACTCCAAAATAAACTGGCCAGAACTAGAACCCCTATCCAAAACCAGCGAGACGCTTTAAAGGACATGGGATGGCTCCTCGCTAATCCTTATAGATCTATTATCAGTGTTTGCCGGAGATGCCCAGAGCTGAGTCGCCAACCCTAATCCCAAAAAACTAAAAGCCGATACCCGTAAAACTCTGGCGAAGATAGCAACTTGAATCGTTCGTGACTGGTTAACCTCCGCTGCACTAACAGAGCCTGCACGGGTTTTCATAGTTACTCCGCCCTTATTCGCTCAGTGGCTGCGTTAGCGTCGTCTTTTCTGGTTGGGACATAAACATTTCAAAAAAGCTCCATATCCCTGTCCCCAATAGCAGCGATGAGCAAGTCACAATGAGTAGTGCAATCCAAAGGGCCAGGGGGGGTTCCGCATCATCGTAATCATAAGAACTCATGGGTTTGATAATCCATAATTCAGCAGTGCTTGGGGGTAGCATTATGAGACTAGGTTGCAGTGCTAATTTGCGGTCTCTGCCGTCCCCGGTTGCATTTCCGACGCTGGCTCCCAGGGCTCCGGGGTTAATCCATTTTGAGATGCACTGGTTGAAGGCGTTTCCGCTGACGGACTCTCGACTAAATCTTGCAGCGCATTGGCTAAAATGGCTGCGACTGACTGCCGCTGATCCAGGTTTTGCTCAAGGGCGCCAATGGTTTGTGAAAGGGCCTCTAACTGGGTTTGAGTCGTTTCTAGCATAAGCGGCAACTCTTGAGGAACCCATTCCTCAAGGGACTGTACCTGGCTTTCGAGCGTATTTAGACGACTGACGAAACTGCCTTCGGGACCTCCCTGCTGGGCAATTTCATCGACTTCGCTTGCTAATTGAACTTGATCAGATCTTAATAGAAAACTGACCCCTGCTAAACTACCGCCTAGCGCCAAAACTGTCAGCACTAAGCCTGTCTTAAGCCAAAAGACTTGACGTTGTAGCCGCCTGAGAACTTTGTCGGTTTTCCCTGATTCCTGTTCAGAGGTTAGCCTGAACTCTAATAATGTCCTTGCCAATTCTTCTAACCGCTGTTGCGACAGAGCAGCCGTATCAGAATTGGCCAATACCAGATCACTTGATTGAACGGCGGTCTCTTGTGTCATCATAATCTAAAGATCTCCATCTTTGAAGACAACCCCTGATGTCGTCAGTTTGTTTGTTGTGATTGCTTGCTGGAGTTGATGCAACTGATACATATTCCAGCCAGTCCCCCCCAAAGCAAGGATCATTCCACCGCCTAAAAGAACAATGCTGAGAACCAAACTCCATCGCATACGCTGGAGTTTTTCTTCAAGGGCATGGACAGCTTGCCGATTTTTTTCCAGCATTTGCAGGGACTGCAAAGTTTCCCAAACAGTATCTGAGTCAACCGTTGTCGGAACTGTTTCTGGCTTCTTTTGAAACAACATGAGTAAAATGATCCTCACCAAAAACTACGGAGCGACCTCTTCTTCAGAGGAATCGATATCTGACGGCGCAGGCGTTGATTGCACAGGCGATGGTTGGGCTGGAGTTACAATTTCTATCTGACGCCCTGTCAACTGACGGATAGCCTCTGTTAGATTCTGTAAATTTTCCGCATTGGCTTCGACCAGACTCAGCTGCTTGGCTATTGCCTCTAGCTGCGTTTGGTTATCCTGCACTTGTGAAAGCAAGTCCTCTGGTGTTTGTTCAGACAAGGTCTGTAGTTGTTGTTCTACACTAGTAAGTCGCTCAAGCACCTCTGTTGAGGCTGAAACCGGATCTGACTGTTGAAGTAGTTTGGCTTGCGACTGGATTTGATAGCCCATCCACGCTAAGGAGCCAATTATCAGTAAACCAGCGCCTAACAGTAAGCCTGTTACAGTATTGACGCGTTGCCTTAAGTGATCATGCTCTTGCCGCAAATTGGCAATTTCTGGTTTCAATGTGAGTCTAAGCTCCTGTATCGCTTGGGGAATATCCTCCGAGTGCAGATATTCCCCGCCATTTGGGCTTGATGCATAACTTTCTTGTGGAATCATGTGAGTTACCTTCCTACAATTCAAAACAGCAAAAATAATGTGAGTGCAAGCGTGAGAATTGAAGAATTGCAATCAATACTTGTTGAAACTGTCTCTTGGTTCTTTTGAAACCACATGAGTTAAAGTGATCCCCCAATAAAAATTATGGAGTTACCTCTTCTTCAGAGGAATCGACCTCTGACGGCGCCAACTCAGATTGAGTAGACGGGGGTTGAGCTGAGGTTACGGGTTCTACCTGCTCCCCTGTTAACGCTCGTACAGCATCCGTTAAATTCTGTAAACTTTGGGCATTGCCTCCAATCTGTTTAAGCTGAGACGAAATTGTCTCTAGCTGCGTCCGGTTGGTTTGCACTTGTGTCAGCAAGTCCTCTGGCGTTTTTTCAGCCAAGGTCTGTAGTTGTTGCTCCACATCGGTCAGTCGATTGAGCACCTCTGTCGCCGTTGAAACCGTATCTGACTGCCGCACTAGTCTGGCCTGAGACTGAAGTTGATAGGTTATCCAAATTAAGGAGCCCATCATCAGTAGGACAGCGCCTACTAACACCCTGGTTAGGTTTTTGACTCGCTGACTTAGGCGATCTTGCCTTTGCTGCAGATTCAAATTTTCGGGTTTCGAGGGTTCTGTCATCTCTTGGGAAATGTCCTCCGAGTGAAGAGATTCATCACCATTTGGGCTTGACGCATAACTTTCTTGTTGGATCATCTGAGTTACCTTCCTAAAGTTCAAAACAGCAACCGTGATGTGAGTGAGAGTGTGAAAATTGGGACGCCGAGGCGCTTTGGATTTTCCGGGCTGAGTATGCTACTCAACAGTTTGAGAGTCTGAAACGCTGACCAGAAAACGCCTCCTGGCCTTTTGCCTTCTGAGTTGACTTAAGCCCTTGCCCGATAAGACTTTTAGACTGGTAGAGCCTTGATTGACATGACCGCTTCGGAAGAGCCTGCAATGTAAATGCCAACCCTTCAACTTAAGTTGGAGATCGCGAGTATCTTCGTTAACTTCCGATAACTTAAAACATACTGGAACAAATAGTTTGTCACCCATGAATGCGCCCTCTCTGGGTTTCCAAAAACAGGGTTAAAATCGGGCTGCTTAAATCAGGTTTCCGAGCTTTCTGATTTCGCTTAGTCCTAATACTTCTATTAAGTAATACGTCAGCTATTTTGACCTCTCCCCGTTGACCGATGATTGACGCTTCACCATCAGCCTTACGGATGATTGGGGATGGCCTCCCAACCTAAGCTAGATCCCGGCCAACCCCAACTCAGGGCTTTAGGACCTAGAAGCGATAGTCCTGCCCTACTGTAAAAATAGCGTCGCTGTCATCAAACACCAGCCAGTTCACAGCGGCATTGGCTATTAATCGAGTGGTGATTTGATAGTCGAATCCGTTCGTGGAGATCGCGCCAATACAGCCTTCATCTTGGGTTACGCTGCCAATACGAACTAATCGTGCGCTCGACAGCGGCGCTAACGACTACGTGTTCCCAGATCGGAATTTTACTCAAAATACCAGGGGAAGTTATAGGCGACGCCTAGTACAATCCCGAAAGCGGTATCTTCTGTAAATCGCCAGTTAGCTTGAGCGCTTAGGGTGAAGTCGTCACTAATGGCGACATCCATACCACCATTTAGCAAACCGCCCACTCGATCGCCAAGATCAACCCCGCCCCCAACAAAAATCTGGCTCGGGGTGTCCCAGAGGCTAAACGGCTTGAAGTTGTATGTAATGGGGATGGGCGCCGA
>JAAUYH010214647.1_pt1 | contig 13325 bp, 10 predicted proteins | sample 7278061 | NCBI WGS metagenome assembly JAAUYH01 (sample SAMN14350203, study PRJNA611818) | marine sediment metagenome | isolation source: surface marine sediment (0.6m) | place: French Polynesia: Moorea | collected 2018-08
AATGCCGGTGCGCAAGAGGGATTGGAACGCCAAATCGATGACGGCGAGGGCCAGGGTGCCCAAGAGGAGGGCGCCCTTGGTACGGATTTCAAAGCGCACCATGAGCTTGTCCGTGAGCCAGAGCAAGAAGGCGTTGATGACAAAGATGAATAGCCCCAGGGTCAAGATGACGGCCGGCAATGTGAAGAGGATCAAAATGCCCTGCAGGAGCGCCTTGAGCAGTCCGTAGACCAAAGCCACGAGCATGGCGCTGGTGAAGCCGCCGCGGAGTTCGATATTGGGAATGAAGCGGGCGATGAGCATAAAGGCCACGCCGCCGAGTACGAGAGAGATGATAAATTGCAAAATCGTTTCCATTACGAATCCTCCTGGTCACCGGACGAGCCGGTCAAGTGCGGCATAGGAACGCCGTTTGACAAGATCATTATTCCCTTTTGCGGCGCGCTTTGCACGGTGTTGTCAATCGTGGGCCCTTCACTGCGATGCGCCGTGAAGATCAGACACCGCCGAGATCTGACATAAATCACAGTCGCGCGTCGTTTGCTTGTCCGCTTGGAGGGCGCTGTGTCGTTTATGCATTCATATGATTGGTGTCGACGTGTCGAATCGAGACGCTGCACGTGTCCAACAGTGGTGTCTATCCTCGATGTTGGGCTCGACACCGGACTCGGTATTGGGATCGGGCTCAACATCGGCGTGGACACAGGGGCGATCACATAGGCGATCTGGGGAGACGACAGTCGTCGATAGGGTCGCCCCGGAGGTCAGCTATGGTAAGGTACTCTTGCTCCAGGCCGATAGGCCCCAGTCGAGTCCGGGTGGCGACCAAACGAGAGGGGTCAGCGAGTAGAATGACAGAAGGGCGATTATTATGAGTCAATATAAGTCCGTGCCCCACAAACCGGCACCCTCTAACCCGGACGACTCGGCCACGATTGCTGCGCCCGCTGCCCCTCCACCGAGGCGACCCATGATTGGAGGCAGACCGGCGGCCAAGAGCCATGCCGACGCGGCCTACGAACAGGGACGCCGACAAGGGCCTCCCGCGTCACACATGCCGGCGCTGCCGAATCAAACCCCGCCGCTCCCACAACCCCCCGTTGTGGGTGGGGGACGACCGGCTCAAGACCGCGCGCTCGGCCGATCCATATCATCGACATCGGAGAGCGCGACCGCGGTATCGGGGGTGATTGTCAATCGCCACGCCAGCGCTGAAGCAGGCCGAGGCACCACCGATCGCGGATATCCGCCGCCTGGGTCAGTCGGCCAGGGGCCACCCGTCATCACGGCGGGCGCCCATGATGCGACGATCGCGAAACCGGTCGGCGCCATAGGGGATAAGACCGCCATTGCCGACATCCCCCAACATCGGGCTCCGCCCGCGATGCCGCCTCGCCCGCAAAGCCGGCCGCATATGCGTCCCCTCGCACCGATGTCGGGACCGCCGATGACACCGCCGGCCTCGGTCGGGCCCGAGCGCCAGGCCCAGATTCAAAGGCAGATTCAGGGCCAGATTCAGGGAAAACCGCAGCGAAAAACCATGATCGCAGGAGTGCCCAAGCGCGTTCCCCCTGTCGGCAGCGCACAGGCCCATGTGGCCACCATCGCACCATCTGCGCCCCCTTCAGCTTCGCATGCAGCCCCCGCTGCTGCATCTGCGGCCCCCGCGGCCCCACATGGCGACACAGCCATGCCCAGGGCGACCGCCGCATCGTCGTCGATTACGCCAATATCGGCAGCCGCTCCCGTTACCGGCTCGCAAGTCGATTCGCAGATGGCGCCAAATACCGGAGATCTCGCGCCCGAAAAAGGGCGCAGTGCGCTTCCCGAACCGGGGGCACGCATCAATCAGTATGAGATCATTCGCGAACTCGGCCGCGGTGGGATGGGGGCCGTGTACTTGGCCCGGGACACCAAGTTGGGTCGCCGCGTGGCCATCAAATTCCTCCAGAGCGAGCAGCCCGAATTTACCGAGCGCTTCACCATCGAAGCCCGGGCCACCGCGCGCTGTAGTCACGAAAACATCGTCATTATTTATGAGGTGGGCGAGCACGGGGGCAATCCCTTTATGGTGCTGGAGTTTCTCCAGGGCGCCCCCCTGGGCAAACACATCATCGACGGCCAGCCCATGTCGCCGAGCCGGGCGGTCGAGATCATGGTGCCCGTGGTCCGCGCACTGGCCGTGGCCCACGATCAGGACATTGTTCACCGCGACCTCAAGCCCGATAATATCTTCCTCACCGACAACGGTACCGTCAAAGTGCTCGACTTCGGTATTGCCAAAGTCGTGCAGCAACGCGGCGGACAGGATGCGGGACCGGCACCGCTCAGCGCCGCCGCCGCCGCCGCTCGGCAGCTCGGCCATACGGGCACCCATGACGCGATCAGCGGTGGCGAGCTCACTCATCTCGGGGCCCTCATCGGCACCATGCCGTATATGTCGCCCGAGCAGTGGATGGGCGACGGCGTCGATCATCGCACGGATATCTGGGCGGTCGGCATCTTGCTATTTAAAATGGTCGTGGGCAAGCACCCGCTGTACCCGATGCGGGGGGCCCAGCTCATGGCCACCGCCATGCTCGACCAACCCATGCCGCGGGTGCGCGACATGGCCCCCGAGGTGCCCGAGGCCCTAGCCGACGTCATCGATCGCTGCTTACTCAAGTACAAGAATCAACGCTACGGCACCGCGCGGCAGCTGCTGGAGGGATTAGAAGCGCTCCTGCCTGGCCGTTACGGCGGCCGGCGCATGATTCGCACCGATCGCAGTCCTTATGCTGGCTTGAGCGCATTCCAGGAAAACGACGCCGACCGCTTCTTCGGCCGCTCCAACGAAATCGCGGCCTTGGTGACCCGTTTGCGCGACCAACCCTTGGTCGGCGTGGTCGGCCCTTCGGGCGTGGGAAAGTCGTCGTTTGTGCGTGCGGGTCTCGTGCCGGCGCTCAAACAATCCGGCGAGCCATGGGAGACCATGGTCGTGCGTCCGGGACGCAATCCGCTGTCGGCGCTGGCCACCGTGCTCGCCCCCATGGTGAGCACCACCAACACGGGAGCCATATCGGTCGGTGGCAATTCCGATGCAGTCAGTGGGGCTCGCAGCGGCTCGCGTTCTGGCAGCGGTTTGGGGACCGGGCGAACTGGCGGCACCGGCGAACCCTCGGTGCCGTCTTCTAGCGTGGCCGAAGATATTTCGCTCATTCAAGCCGTGACCCAGCGACTCAGCGAAGAGCCCGGATTTCTGGGCACGGTGCTGCGCAGTCGCGCCCGCCGCTATGGGCGCAAAATCCTGCTGTTTATCGACCAGTTCGAAGAGCTCTACACCATGATTCCCGACCGGGACGCGCGCATGGTCTTTACCGCGTGCCTGGCCGGCGTGGCCGACGATGCCACCACCCCACTCAGGGTGGTCCTCTCGGTTCGTTCCGACTTCCTCGACCGCGCTGCCGAGGATCAGCGCTTCATGGGTGAGCTGTCACAGGGCTTGTTCTTCTTATTGCCGCCCAATCGGGATGGCTTGCGCGACGCGCTGGTGCAGCCGGCGGAAATGGCGGGCTATCGCTTTGAAAGCGAGCGCATGGTCACCCATATGCTCGACAGCTTGGCGGCGACATCGGGCGCGTTGCCGCTTCTGCAATTCACCGCGGCCAAGTTATGGGAGCTCCGCGACAGCAAACGCCACGTCCTCAGCGAGCAGAGTTACGGTGTCATCGGCGGCGTGCAGGGGGCCCTGGCGGCCCATGCCGAGGAGGTGATGTCCGAGCTCGGGCCGCAGAATCACGCACTGGTTCGAGCCATCTTTTTGCGCCTGGTATCTCCCGAGCGCACCCGGGCCTTGGCCTCGGTGGCCGAATTGCGCGAGCTCATGCCCAATGCGGGCGATTTGCAGCGCCTCATCGATCATTTGGTGCAAGCGCGCCTGCTCGTCATTCAGACGGGCGCAGGTGCCAGCGACGCGGGCGCCATGGTCGAGATTGTGCACGAATCTCTGATTCACACCTGGCCGCAATTGCGGCGCTGGCTCGACGAAAACCAAGACGATGCCGCGTTTTTGGATCAACTGCGCACCGCGGCGCAGCAGTGGCACAGCAAGGGCCGTCCGGCCGGTTTGCTGTGGCGCGGTGATACCGCAGAGGAGGCCAACCGCTGGTATCGCCGCTATCGCGGCGAGCTGCCCGATTTGCAGCGCGAGTACGTCGAGGCGGTCCTCGCCATGGGCGCGCGTTCGGCGCGGCGGCGGCGGTTTTTATTGGTGGCCAGTATGGTTGGGCTCGTGGGTCTGACGGCAGCGGCCACCGTGGGCATGCTGGTGATTGCCGATGCCCAACAAGAGGCCGAGGCCCAGGCTGTGGCGGCCCTGGCGGCGGAACAGAAAGTGACCGAGCAGTACCAAGACCTCGAGGTGGCCATGGAGAGCCAGCGCGAGGCCGAGCGCCAGGCCCGCGCCGCTGCTGAGGAGGCCCAGGCGGCCAACAACGAGGCCCAGGCCAGTCGGGCGGAGTTGGCCTCGGCCAACGACAGCTTGGAATTTGCCCTGGACGAGGCCAAAGAGGCCACCAAGCGGGCCCGGCGTGAACGCGAGAAGGCCGAGCGCAACGAGGAGTCGGCGAGGCGATCGGAAGAAAAGGCCCTGCGCGCCAACCGACGTATCGAGGAACTCTTGGCACGCGAGCGCGAGCGCGTCCGCCGCCTTGAGGAGCAACTCGGCAGTAAGCTCATCGAAGATCTCAAATAACCCGCGAGGCGACAGGACAGACCTTGTTACGAATGAGGAATAGAACGCACTGCCTGACGGCAGCATTGGCATGGCTCGTGGTGATGGTGGCTGCGCAGACGCAGGCGTGGGCGCAAAGTAAGCCAGACGCCGAGCCGACGACGGACTTAAACCCGCGGCAGACGGCCGAGGGCGACAACCGACCCTGGGCCGAGGGCGTGAGCGTCGACGACCAGGCCCAGGCTGAGGTCATCTTCAAGGAGGGCAACCAGCACATGCGTGATTCCCTCTTTGTCCAAGCGATCGGCAAGTACCGCGAGGCGCTGACCATTTGGGACCACCCCAGCATTCACTACAACTTGTCTCTGGCGCTGATGAACTTGGATCGACCGATTTTGGTGTACGGGCACCTGGGCAACGCGATTTCTCACGGTCCCGAGCCCATCGAGCAGGATAAGTACGACCAAGCCCTGGCCTACCGCGAGCTGGTCTTGGAGGAGCTCGCCTGGATCGAGGTGGTATGCGAGCAAGAGGACGTGCGCGTTGCCCTTGACGGACGGCAGCTGTTTGTCGGGCCTGGCCGAGAAAAGGTTCTCGTGCGCAAGGGCGAGCATCAGGTCTCGGCGAGTCGCGAGGGCTATTTTGCGCAAAACCGACAGATTACCCTGGCCGCTCGCGAAGAGGCGGTGGAGGTATTCAACTTAGTGTCGGTCGACGAAGTTACGGTATCGCGGCGGCGCTGGGCACCGTGGATTCCCTGGACCCTGGTTGCGACGGGCTCGGCGATTGTGGCGTCGGGGGCGATCTTTCACAATCAGTCGCGCACGGGCTTTGGCAGCTATGACGACGGCTTCGATAGCGCGTGTTCCGAGGGCTGCCCGGTGACCGACATCAGCACCAACCTAAACGACGAGCTGAGTGGTGCGGAAAACAATCAGACCATCGCCTACATCGCCTATGGCGTCGGTGGCGTCGCCCTGGCTTCGGGCATGGTCATGGTGTTCCTCAATCAGCCGCGCCTGTATCGCAAAGAGCAATTGCAGGACGACGGTGGCCAGCCGCGGCCACTCGTGGTGGCGCCGTGGGCGAGCGGCCGCGACGCAGGTGTGCAAGCGACCCTGAGATTCTGATATGTCTTGGGGATGAGTGCATCTACTCCGATTCTGTACGGAGCGCCACAGAGCACGTACGTGCGCACCGCGCGCATGGCGCTTGAGGCCAAACGGGCAACCTACGTCAACGAGTCGCTGCTGTTTGGTGATCCCGATCAGCAGGCCAGCATGCGGGTTCAGAGCGAATTTGTCGCCGAACCCATCGCGATGGGGTCTGAGGCCCATCGGCGGCTACATCCGTTTTGCAAAATCCCCATCCTGTGCCACGGCGATGTGGTGCTGTGCGAAACCTTGGCTATCGCGACCTACGTCGATCAGGTATTTCCCGGCCAGCGTCTGCAGCCGGAGTCGCCAGTTGAAAAAGCGTATATGCTGCAGTGGATCAGCCATTGTGTCGATTATGTCTACACGGCCTTTATCACCCAGGTGCGCAATCCCACCGATACCGCGTTGGTGCCGGAATTGACCGCCGATGTCTACGTGCCGTTTGCCAAGCCGAGCTTGCCGTATGCGCTTTCCGTGATCGATAGTGCCCTTGCCGAACGTGCGTTTCTGGCCGGCGCCGAGGTCTCGATCGCCGACTACTTTGTCTTTCCCATCACGTACTACATCGCGCAATCGCCGCAAGGCCAAAGTTCCATTGACGCGTTGGCCAACTTATCTGCCTGGTACAAGCGACTTTCTGAGAGTCCGGAAGCAAAGGCCACAGAGCCGAGCACCGGATCGGGTTGAGCTGATAGGCAACCGCGCGGCGGCTATGATTGTCCTGTCTCCCGATACGCGCGGCGGCGACCGAGCATTTCATCGGCCAGGCGCAGCGCGGCGATAAAGCTCTGTGGCCGGGCATGCCCTTTGCCAGCTAAGTCGTAGGCAACCCCATGATCGGGTGACGTGCGCACAATGGGAAGACCCAACGTCACATTCACCGCCTGCTCAAAATCAATCAATTTGATCGGAATCAGGGCTTGGTCGTGATACATCGCCACCAAGAGATCGAACTCGCCTGTGGAAGCGCGGCGAAAGGCTGCGTCAGGCACCAGCGGCCCGGCGATGGGCTGTGACAGCGTGCGGCGACAAGCCGCGATGGCGGGTTCGATGATGTCGATTTCTTCGCGGCCAAATAGTCCTTGCTCGCCAGCATGGGGATTGAGGCCGACGATGCCGATGCGGGGCGCTGGGCAGGCAAAATCGCGCTGCATCGCTTCGGCGCCCAAGCGGGTAACGGTCGCGATGGTCTCCAGGTCGAGTGTCCGCGCCACGTCGGCCACGGCGAGATGCACCGTGGCCAGAACCACGCGCAACCGCGGACCGACAAACATCATGGCCACGTGTTCGGCGCCCAAGCGTTCCGCCAAAAATTCGGTATGTCCGGGAGATGTGAAGCCCGCGCGCTTGGCGCTGAATTTATCGATGGGGGCGGTGACCAAGGCGCTGATGCTGCCGCCGCGGGCCGCGGCCACAGCCGCTTCCAAGTAGGCGACTTGAGCGGCGCCGCTGGCCGCGGATGGCTGACCGCAAAGCGCGTGGGCTGGGTCGAGCAAGCCGCGATCGACGATATGCACGTCGTCGGGCACGCGGCTGCCGTGTACTTGGGCAAATGCCCGATCGATGATGGGCCGATCGCCAAATACCATCAGCCTGCGCCGCGTCTCGGTCGGAACGGCGGCAATGGCGGCAGCGACAATTTCCGGACCGATGCCGGTCGGTTCTCCCAGGGTAATGCCGATGATGTCTTCTGCGCGTTGATGGGTCTGCACCCCGTTAGGGTACAACGATTTGCACGGTGGCGGCGCCTCAATCGAGTACCAGTTCGGGAAATGCGATGAGGAGGATCAAGGCGATGACTTGAATGGCGATGAAGGGTAGGGCGCCGCGATACAGTTGGGTGGTCGATACCGACGATGGGGCCACCCCGCGCAAATAAAATAGCGCGAACCCAAATGGTGGCGTGAGAAAGGACGTCTGCAGGTTCATGCCGATCATGACCCCGAACCACACCAAGTCAATGCCGAGAATACGGGCTGCGGGAACGATGAGGGGAATCACGATAAAGGCAATCTCAAAAAAGTCGATGAAAAAGCCCAGGATAAAGATCGCGATATTGGCCACAACCAGGAGGCCAATTTTGCCTCCCGGCAATCCCGTGAGGGCATCTTCGATCCAGATATCTCCGCCGACCCCGCGGAATACCAGGGCAAATACGGTGGAGCCGACCAGGATGAAGATGACCATGGCGGTGAGCTTGGCGGTTTCGTCCATGGTAGCGCGCAGGGCGGCCCAGGTGAGCCGGCGGTGGACGAGCGCCAAGGCCATCGCGCCGACTGCCCCGAGCGCGCCGGCTTCCGTCGGCGTCGCCACCCCGGCGAAGATGCTGCCGAGAACCAGCAAAATCAGCACCAAGGGTGGGATCATGACCAAGACAACTTCTTTGAGGAGCGTGCCGAGATTTCCCTCTCGATCTGCCGCGGGCAGGGCCGGCGCCATCTTGGGCCGCAAGAGCGCGATGATGAATACGTAGCCCGCATACATAAGAACGAGCAGAATGCCGGGCAGAAGTGCGCCCTTAAATAGATCGCCGACCGAAATGCCCATCTGATCGCCGAGTACCACCAGGACCACGCTGGGGGGAATGATTTGTCCCAAGGTCCCCGAGGCCGTGATTACGCCGGTAGCCAGCGGCGGCGAATAGCCGTAGCGCAACATCACCGGCAGAGAAATCATGCCCATGGCGACCACGGATGCCCCGACCACGCCCGTGGCTGCGGCGAGCAGCGCGCCGACAAAGACCACGGCCAAGGCCAAGCCGCCCGGTAGGGGACCAAAGAGCTTGCCGATGGTGGTGAGCAAGTCCTCGGCCAGTTTGGCCTTTTCCAAAAGGGTGCCCATGAAGATGAAAAAGGGCACCGCCAACAGGACGTAGTTGCTCATGATGCCGAAGATGCGCTCGGGTAGCGCATACATCAGTGCCCAGTCGAATAATTCCAGCTCCACCCCGATGGCGGCAAACACCAGCGACGTACCGCCCAGGGCAAATGCCACCGGATACCCGGAAAAGATAATGAGAAAGACGGCCGCAAACATCAGCGGCCCCAGCCAGTCGACACTCACGTCTGATCCTCGCCTGCGCTTGAGCTCTTGCCGCGCAAATACGCCACATTCTTAATCATCTCGCTACACGCCTGGACAATGAGGAGCGCAAAGCCGAGTAGAATACAGCTCTTGATGGGATACACCGGCCAAGCACCGGCATTGGACATGCGCTCGCCGACGTCCCATGCGGTGCGAATCGACGGCCAAGAAAACCAAAGCATGGTGATGCATAGGGGCAGGAGCAAGAGCACCGTGCCCACGAGTTCCAGCCACGCCTTGACGCGGCCGCTAAAGCGGCCGTAGAGGACATCGACGCGGACGTGCACCCCGCGCCTGAGCGCGTAGGGGGCACCGAGCAAAAATATCATGCTAAAGAGATTCCACTGGATATCGAGAGAAGTATCGGGGGTGAGTTTCTGCCCGACGAATTGGCCGGCATAACGCAGCGAGGCATTGAGGGCGCCGACCAAGACCATCATCAGGGTCAAGATTCCGACGAGCTTGCCAAGGGCATCGCTGACGCGATCGATGGCGCTCGATATTCGCAAGAAAACGTTCATTGGCCTCAGTCCCAGCGCAGACTAGCACGGACATCGGAGCGTCCTCAATCCTGCCGCCCGCAGTCCTGCGGCGCGCAGGATTGCGACAGAAGGACCGACACCATTGCGCTATGTCCGACGAATAAGGGGTACATTCATAGCACAATCACCTCGATAATATAGAGCGAGGAAGATAGACGTAGTATATTGATGTTCCATTTCTGTGAGAGAGTATGCAATGACCAATGGTGACAATCCATACGGTGATTCCTGGCAAGAGTTCTTACAGCGCTGCAGTCAGTTTTGGACCAATGCTGCCAAGGCGCCCCAGCAACCTGACCCCGAAGCCATTGGACGGCAGTTTTTCGACATGTGGTCAGAATATTGGCAGAAAACGGCTGCCTCAGCCGGTGCGGCTGGGGCGACATCGCGCAGCGCTGGCACCTGGGCCGAACATCTCGGCAACATGGCTCAAGAGCTCATGAAAGCGGTGAGTCCCGATGCTGTAACCGACATGCAGAATAAGGTGATGGAGCAGACGCGGGCCTGGCAAGAACAAAGTTCCAAAGCCTGGCGCGAGCAAGGCGAAAAGATGGGGCAACATTCCTCAGGCGCCACGTCGGGTATATCGGAGATGGCGCTGCGCTCGCTCAATCTACCATCGCGGGAGCAATTCGAACGCCTGATGCAGCGGCTCGCCGACATGGATGGACGCCTCGAAGACATTGAGGACGACGTCCGCCAAGTCCTGCGCCGCATGCGGGCGAACAGGCGAGACCCCGGCGAAGACCGCGATGGCGTAGACGCTGAGGGGTAGTGGGCCCAGGTAGTGGGAACAGACCGGTTATGACAAGAATAGGCCCGGCAGATGGGCTTGGGCAGGCGCGGGGTCGCGTGATTCAGAGCTCGCTCGATCGGCGCTCGTCTTTGCCGACCGTTTTGTGGGAGCTGAGACGCTGGCGGCTTTTGCATCGGCGTCCGATGAATCGGTGACCGATGAATCGGTGACCGATGAATCGGCGGCCGACACATCAGCGGCTGATTCATCAGCCACTGTCGCCGCTTTTTTGGCTGGCTTAGGTCGGTCATTGTCTGGGCTTGGGTCTGGGACTGGGACCGAGACCGCGTTGGCCTTTGCCACAGCGGGCTGCGCAGATTGTGCAGCCTGGGCAGATTGCGCGGATTGTCCATTTGGCGGCTGTCCATGGTTATCGCGCACCCACTGCCAAAACGGCTCGGCGGCCAGTTCTAATGCTTTGGCACAAATTTGCCGCACGTGGACGGGAAAATCCTTCTCGGTGATCCAACGCAGATAATTGCGCTCGGACGACTGCGCCAATTGGTGGAGCGCCTTGCCCTGGTGTTTGCCAAACCCCATGACGGGAATGCCCTCGTCATTCCATTGCAGATGCTTGGACGGACCGAGCCAACTGCCACGTTCGGGCTCACACACCTGGGCGATGTCGCTCCAATCTTGCCCTGCTAAACCAAACGACTGCAACATGCCCAATAGTACCCGTCCGGTAGCGGCCACGTCGGCGGCAGCGCTATGGGCGGATGCGAACTCCTGGCCGACAAAGCGGGCGTGGGCATTCTGTAGGGTACGTGGTTCGCACTGTTGCCACAGGCGGAACGCGTCGATGATGATTTTTTGTTGAAGATCCATGAGCGGCTGGCCGAGGCGTTGAAATTCCGCCTGCAACATGCCGATGTCGAATTCCAAATTATAGCCGACGAGAATGTGCGCTTCGGCAAAGATGCGACGGATCTCGTCCCCATGCCTCCCGAATTCTGGGCAGTCAGCTAGATCGTCCATAGAGATGCCGTGCACCTCCTGTGCGGCAGGATGGATGGGTACAGATGGGCGAAACCGCCACACCTGGTTTTCTGCACTATCCTGCAGGCCGAACTGCACACAGAGCTCGATCACCTGATCTTTACGGCGATCTGTACCCGTGGTTTCTACATCAAATACAATGACCTCACACGTCCGCATCGGCTCCAAAATAGCGAGTCCCCCTGACAAGTGCGAGGACGATCAGGCGCAGAATTCGTCCGCATGAGGCACTGCGTGTGCGCCTGCATCGCCATGGGACGGGTTTTTCTGCTAACCAGTCGACCATGCGTGCATCCGAATCCGTGCCGTGCCTGGTCTTGTCGTGCAGCATATGGGTCGCATTGGCAGGCTCAACCACTGGTTGTAAAGTGCAGGATCCGCCACCTGTTACAGAAGTTTGGACAGATGACTTCGAGCGCAAGCACATAGGCGGCAACTACTACAAGACCGGCGGCCAGTACCGCATTGTCGACGGCGCTTTGGGCGCCCAAGGGGGCTACAACAAGCCACTATGGTTGCGCAAGCGGCTGCCACGCGATGTCGAGATCACCTTTGATGCCTGGTCCCAGAGCCCCGACGGCGATATCAAAGTCGAGGCATTCGGCGACGGTCGCTCCTTTGATCCCGATCGCGGCTCGTATACTTCCACGGGGTACGTTTTCATCATGGGCGGTTGGCGCAACTCCAAATCGATGTTGGCCCGGCGAGACGAACATGGCCGCGAACTCGTCGAGCGCCCCTTGCCCAAAGTGGAGCTGGGTCGTCGCTATCGCTGGAAAATCCGACGCCAGGGCGATCTGATGACATGGTGGGTCGACGACATGGACACCCCATTTTTGCAGTATCGAGACAAAGATCCATTGGAGGGACCGGGGCATAGTTATTTCGGTTTCAATAACTGGGAGTCTGATACTTGGTTCGACAATTTGGTGATTACGCCGTTATCGAGTGAATAGGTGTGAATATGCAGGAATTCCCCCCAGACACCGGGGCCGCCGCCAGCGGCCCCACGCAGCCCAATGACGCCAGATCTGTCAATCGGCTAGATCATAGAGACCGTCCAGATCGCCGCGTCGGGGCGCGATCGGGACATCGCCCCACCAGCCGATGGTCGCGGGTATTGCGCGGCATCTGGATCGCCATCGATACCGCCCGGCGCGCGACCCTGAACGCCATCTTTATCGCCATCGTGGCGGCGTTGGTCTTCGTTGTATGCGCGCCAACGGGGCCTGAGGTCCACGATACAGCCGCCGTCGTCATCCGTCCCGGAAGTGTGATTGTTGAAGAGCCCAGTCGCTCGGCGATGTCGCGCGTCAATCGCACCAGCGGCAGCCGCGAGAGTGTGCTCCGCGATATTATCGCCGCCATCGACGTGGCCAAAGACGACCAGCGTATCCGCGTCATGGTGCTCGATTTGAGCAAACTGGCCCAAGCCGGGCTCAGCAAGCTCGAAGAGATTGCCGCCGCCATCGACGCATTCAAAGCCAAAGATAAACGCGTCATCGCCACCGCCGCCCAGTACGGACAAGCGGCCTATTTCCTCGCCGCCCATGCCGACGAAGTCCACGTACACCCCATGGGCGAGGTCGCCCTTGAGGGCTATGCCCGCTACCGGCGCTACTACAAGGACTTATTGGATCGCCTGGCCTTGACGTGGCACGTGTTCCGCGTGGGCAAGTACAAGAGCGCGGTGGAGCCGTATTTGCGCAACGATATGTCGCCCGAGGCCCGCGAGATGACCGTGGCGTGGATGGGCGATCACTGGCAGCGCTATATCGAGATCGTCGCCCGGGTGCGCGGCCTTCAGGCCGTCGACGTGGGCGACTTTGCCCAGCACTACGAGCGCCACATGCGCCAGCACGAGGGCGATGGCGCCAAGGCCGCATTGGCGACGGGACTCGTCGATCACGTGTCCACCGCCGATGAAGTGCCCGGCCGCTGACTTGGTGGAAAGAATGGGTCTCGCTATCCTCGCCCACGAGCTCGATGACGCGGGCGCGCACTTCATCGGCGGTGGACACGTGATCGACGAGTCC
>JAAUYH010096945.1_pt1 | contig 13324 bp, 8 predicted proteins | sample 7278061 | NCBI WGS metagenome assembly JAAUYH01 (sample SAMN14350203, study PRJNA611818) | marine sediment metagenome | isolation source: surface marine sediment (0.6m) | place: French Polynesia: Moorea | collected 2018-08
ATGCTCATCGCATCTCAGTGAATCGATAATCGAAACAGCAAAACCTATGAAAGCTTGGATGAACAGTGCTGATTGTTTCTACGGCGCTGAAGTCGGACGGCCCTCGCAATTCGGCGGTGGCAGGGAAAGTATATCTCGACGAAGAACCAACGCTGTCGCAGAACACAGCGGCACGGCTGTATTCGACAAGGGTACACTGGCGAGCATGTCGTCAAACCACGGCGAACTACGAAGCTTGCCGGTACTGTACTGTAGTTGGGAAGTCGACGACAGCGTACGCAAGCGATGGGGCCGGGGGTCTCGAAGTAGATCGGGTGCATAAACGGAAACGGGTTTTTTAATTTTTGCCGCCAATATATCAATCGCGCTGCACTTCACCATCGCGCGAGCGATGTGGTTCTGCTCCCTCCCGGTCCGGCCATGCATCTCATCGCCGCCGCAGTAGGCCGCGCGCAGCCATGCGGCCCGCCTTGCCACCACTATTCCGCGTCCACGCCACTGCCCGATAACGCGTCGCTGTTCATCGCCGTGCCCAACTACCCCCCGGAGCGCCTGCCCATCGACACCTTGGACCGCTCCGTCCGCCTCATCAGACGTGTGCGCGCCGCCAATGGCTGTGTCGTCACCCTCGTGGCAGACGCCCTCGACGAGCGGCCGAAGCACGAGTGGTCGGCACTGCTCAACGCCACCCATCTGTGGTCGGTGGCCACCGCGGAGGCGTATCTCGAAACTCGCGCGCTCGTCTCGAAGCGTGACGCGAAGCACCTGTGGGCTGGTACTATCACCGTGAGTGGTGCCACGGTCCCCGGATTTCAATTGTGGGAAACATCCAACGCGGGCGATGACGTACGTGATTTTATCCCCGTTTCGTGTACTGATGCTCGGCTCCTTGCGGTATTGCCGCCTGCGCTTGCAATCGGAGCGATCCTGAATTCTCGCAACGAGCTAGAGTTGCGCGTGTGCGATGAATGTACAACTGCGACATCGTATTTATGCAATGGGTGGGTGGAGGCAGGGTGCTCCCTATTGTTTCAAATCGGCATAACGAGGTTCATAGCACGTGCACGGAGCATTACTCCATTCATCGCGGACGTCGCACCGATACGCGAGCTACCGTCGCAACTGGTGGAGGCACTGGACATGTGTGCGTTTCGACGAGAACAACTCGGGGTTGTGGGGCGTTCCTACCTCTGTTATCCACATCCCGACATCGCGAAGCGCTTGCCTAGGCTGGAAGTGCGCGATGGGGTGCTGAAACCGATGGAGAATGTCGGCAATCAGCCGTGGATTAATCCCGAACAATTCGAATACGCGGTGCGTAGACTCGCTGCGCGCGCGGACCCGCAGAAACCTGGCCTGAGACCGCCGCCACATCGGACCGAGGTGTCGAGGCTTGAACGAGACATACTGAAACGACGGTGTGCACAGCGGAAACGACCACGGCAAACTTCGCCATTGGCGGAAAACACCGCCCCGAGGGTATTGAAGCGAGAAAGCTCAGACACCATCCAGGATGTTAGCAGTGCGGCGCAACAGCACCTACCAGAATGGCCTTTAGCAGAAGACAGAGGTGCGGCAGTATCAGATGGAAGAATCGCCGACATAAATCTGGATGGCACGGACGCGACACGGCCTCAGAACCCTGGGGTTCCGTTGGCTGAAGAACCTGCTATGGCGAAAGGAAGAAGCTGCGATGTTAACCTAAATGCGAATTCCACAGCGCAACCTGAGCAACATGAAGTTCCAATACCCGAGGACCAAGTGGATAAAAAAGACTGTGCCAGCATTCCTCCTGTGAGTGACCTGACACGACCTGGGGAACTTGACGTTCCATTACCTGCTAACTCAATTACACAACCACCTAAAGAAAGCTGTGAATACATTCAGCACGAGGATGGCATAGCGCCGCCCCAACAATCGGATGCTCAAGTGCCGGAAAAACCTGTCTCGCACTCGACGAATGAGAAGAGCCGCGACACCTCTCCTGACGTGGGTGGCACAACGTTATCTACGAAGCCTGACGTTCCATCCGATTCTAACATGTCGTTACCACTGACCAAGAGAAATAATTGCGAGAAGAAGGAAGATACAGATACCACTGGTGTTGATACCGAAACACAGAAGACGACGTCACCTACAAAAATTCTCGCCATCGGCCTAGCTGGATCGGAGCCGTGCGGTCCGTCTTGCTATCATCATGATTCGGCCACGCCGATACCAAGCGATGCTTCACTCTTTATTTCTATCCCGAACATTTCTCTCGAAAGTATCTCTACTGATATATTGGAAGAGACTGTGAAACAAATTAAGCGTATCCGTGCGCTTGATAACTGCAAGGCCACACTCGTTGCCGACACCCTCGACGACAGACCGAAACAGGAGTGGGGGGCAATATTATCGGCTACTGCAGTGTGGTCCAGGAAAACCACGGAATCCTACCTTGTCACGAGAGCCCTGGTCACGCCTATCGATGAAGCAGCGAAGCCAGTATGGGCTGGGAAAATAGCAGTTTCCGGGGCGAAGGTGCCCGGGTTTCGACTGGTCAAGTCATCGAGCGCCGGTGATGATGTACATACGCTTTTACCGTCGAAAAGTACGGATGCACGACTGTTAGCAGTTTTGCCACCAGCTCTGGCTATAGGTGGAATTTTGAACTCCCGCAATGAACTCTTGTTGCAAGTCGAACCCGACTGCACGACCGCGACGTCATATCTGTGCCATGGGTGGGCGGAATGTGGGAGTTCATTCTTAGTCCAAATCGGCACCTCGCGATTCATCGCACGTGCGAGATCGGGTATAGCGCCATTCGTCGCGGATGTCTCGCCCGTGCGAGATCTCACCGACGAGATGACGAAAGCGCTGGACATGTGTTCATTTCGACGGCATACCCTTGGCGTTGCGGCACGTTCCACCCCGCGACATCCACATTCCGCCTTCACGACTCGCCTGCCAATCCTGGAAATTAAGGGTGGGAGATTGAAGCCAGTCCAAGCGAACACCAAGGATCCGTGGATCGACGAGAAGGAGTTCGAGAAAGCGCTTGCTCGGCTCGCACCTTTCGCAGATTCGAAGGAACCAGGGCTGCGACCGCCCATGCACCATTCCGAGGCGGCGATGTTGGAGCGAACGGTCCTGAAGCGACGGTATGCGCAGAGGAAACGGCCTCGCCAACCGAATCTTCCAGTGGGCACTGGCGAGAGTACGGGTCCGCGGGCGTTGACGAAAGAAAAATATGGCGAATCATCGGAGGGCGCGGGTGGGACGACAGCGGTCAGGACTGCTCGCACGCAGAGCGTGAAAGCAATCAACCTCACGAATCAACCTCAACCGATGCTGAGGCGCAGTTTAAGTCAGACGCCTGGGTCCGGGACTCCTTGGACCGCTCGCGGCACACCAGGAACGAGGAACTTGAATGGGTCGATTTCTATGCGTGGGATTATGACGACGCGTAGTGCCCCGCTTTCTGACGAACTCTTACGGACCGGCTCGGATGCGGGCGTAGGCGGCAAGAGTGTGGCGGCCATGAAAATGGATCGAAAAGCAAGGCTCCAGCGACAGCTGGCGGCACGGACAGCACAACGAACAACGGCGCGCAAGTCGATGGAACTGGAACGGACGAAGAGTTTGAGACGGAAATGCCCGGATTCCAGCTATCGGCGTGCACTTGAGAGTTGCCATCAATTCATCAATTGCGAGGTGGCCGCAAGGATACGCGTGGAGGACGTGGAATTCTCGGCACTCCCCAGAGATAAGGACACCTGTTTTGTGACTCATGGCGTCGAGTTCGCGCAGATAGTGCGGGACCGCCGTGATGAGGTTTTGCAACGCTACGAAAAGGAAGTGGGCAGAACGGAGCAGGAACATGCGTCGGCGTGGAATACCTTAGGCAGGAGAAGTGTGTTGGAAAAGATTGACTCTGCAGTGGCGAAGCTGACGACACCAGTTGGTGATGTGTTCCGTTATCTTGCTGACAAGCCGAGACGGAGAACGTCCATGCCAATTTTGAGTCGAAGGCCATCGTCAAGTAAGAGTACTACTGGTTCGACATCGACGAAAAGTGGGCATCCTCCGTCTGTTGTATCGGCGGATCGATGGAGAAGTGAAGTTGCTTGCAGGCAAACACGCCGCTCTTTGGAGTTGGCAAGAGAAGAAAAGGCAACTAGACGTTCTGAGATGCGAAGAAGGTCGTCGCTATCCTAGTACATTTCTGTGGAAGTCATGTAATACATTAACATTTTCTTCTATAACTTTTTAGACTGGGCCAATAACTCTGTCTAACAGAAGAAAGGGATTCGAAACCCAAAAGCAATCGCGGAAGAGCAACGCATCGGGTTCCATTGAGTATATTCAAACCCATTGTTGCGACACCTCAGTACCTCATCGCCCCTGAACTTGACTTGAACGAAAGTCATGCATTTCCTGTGATTCGCTCCTTTAATTTGCGACAAGACGCCAACAGCACGATGGCTGCTCGTAATGTTAGAAAGCTTCTGGCTTGCTACACTGTTTCGGTGCTAACTTAGACTAGGTAGCCTTCAAAATGTATCAAGAACTTGTCTTCGGCTTCATGGCGGGGAACAACAATACTTCCTTGATGGAGATATTGTCAGTCAACATCATCGTAAGTCTGTCGATTCCAAGCCCCCAGCCAGCAGTAGGCGGAAGCCCATATTCCAGAGCGACACAGAAATCCTCATCAAGTACCATAGCTTCTTCGTCGTTCGATTCCAGCTTGTCCTTCTGACTCACACGGAAGCGGTCACGTTGGACTTCGGGGTCATTCAACTCTGTGTATGCGTTGCACAATTCCTTGCCATTCACGAACAACTCGAATCGCTCTGTCGCCCCTCTCAGAGCCCGATGTCCCTTGGCAAGCGGCGACATCACTTCGGGATGGTCACAAATGAAGGTGGGATTCACGCATCCCGGTTCAATAAAGTCACCCACCAGTGCATCGAGTAGGCGAGGTACGGTTATCGGTTCCTCACACTCGACTTCCGCACGCTCACACAAGGAAGCCAGGTTGGATAACACTTCAGCCGATTCGAGGTCAATTGAGATGGAATCGTCCGAAAGCTTCTTGCGTAAGCGCTCTTCAAGAGCGGAAACCATAGATATGCGTCGGAACGGAGGGGTGAAGTCAATTTCTCGTGCGTTGCTCAGGTCAGCACGTCCGTTGGGATGATAAGTAACCTTGTAACCGCCCGTAAGTTCCTTCACCAGGCCAGAAAGCATACTTTCCGTTATCTCCATCAAGTCCATGTAGTCAAGGTATGCCGCATAGAACTCACAAGCCGTGAACTCCGGGTTGTGTGTGAGGTCGATACCTTCATTTCTGAAGTTGCGACCAATTTCGAATACGCGGTCCAATCCACCCACAACCAGCTGCTTGAGGTACAGTTCTGGAGCGATTCGCATGTACATCGTGGTCTTCAGTTCATTGTGTTCGGTGACGAAGGGCTTGGCGGTCGCGCCTCCCGGAATCGCACTCATCATTGGAGTTTCAACTTCGAGGAATTCCCGTTCCTCCAAGAAACCCCTTACGTAACGAATGATTCGCGAACGGGTAATAAAAGTGTCACGAACATCGTTGTTCAACATCAGGTCGAGGTAACGCTGCCGACATCGGGTTTCCCCGTCTGTTAGCTTCTTCGGCAACATGTGCAGGCAGGGACTTAGCAACACCATTCGCGTGACGATGATTGAGAATTCACCAGTCTTCGACTTGCCTGGGTATCCGACACAACCAACCAGGTCACCACGACGGAAGATTGAATGAGTATCGAGGAAATTATCCTGCGCTTTCGATGCATCCGCAATAACTTGCACCTTCGCTCCGTCACTAGCAATGAAGTAGAACACTAGCTTGGCACTGGACGCGCGTTTCGTTTGAACACGTCCCGCAATTGATACAGGCTCTTCGGTAAGGTGTTCGCCCGGTTGAACGACTGAGGAAAACTTGTCGATAAACGCAGGTACACTGTGACTAACTGAAAATTTGTGCGGGTATGGAGAGGGACCACTTTCCTTCATCTTGCTCACCATAGCCTTACGGTTTGCAGTGTATTGGGTGGGGTCCAGATTCTCACCGGAATCATTCAACGCGGCCTTTCCACCGCCATCACCGCCACTGCCGTTCGCGGCACGTTCCTTCGCGGCCGCCTCTTTCGCCGCCTTCTTCTCCGCTAGTTCCCTCGCACGACGAACGGCCTTCTCACGTCGCTTACGCTCGTTCTTGCTGAGGCCAGGTTCATTGGGATCGAGGCATCCCGCAGGTACCGCCGCAGGTGGTGCAGGTTGCGGAGCGCTATTGGCAGCTGCCGGTTCAGTTGCGGAACTCATTGTGATTGCGGGAGAGAAGAACGCCGCCGGTGGCTAAACCAATGTTGATTACATAATTGCACAGCGATGCCAATCTGTCATATGGAAACCGAAACGTACAGAAATTGCGGGTGAGGGGAATGGAAAATTCTAATCCGCTGCCATGTGTCATTTTCCTGGCTGGTCAATTAATGTTGTGGTCACATTCGAAACCCTTGATCTGTCAACATCGCCGAATTCGTCCACTCTGCGATCACGCCGCACCTGCGCGCATGCGTGCCACCGCCAGATGCCATCGCCCCATGCCTTTGCAATCTCCACATGGACGCCACGAACATCGCCGGGGGCGGGATCCCTTCGATGTGCGCCATCGCGGCAGTATGCCACCGGCCGGAAACGCCGTGGCGCGCGCATAACGGCTAAGGTCGATGCTGATGTGGTCACCGAAGCGGAAAGCTCTGAACCTGTGGATGATGACACCTTCGTTCTGGAGACCGAAGAAGCTGCCACGCCCGCCACCGCAACCGACATGATTGCTACCGCGACCGCGTGGCGTCCTGCGGCCGGTGACCGCGCCGGCGATTTGGCTTTGGTGTGTGTGATTGTGGCGATATTGTATGGTTTGGTCACTACAACAGGGCGTCTATTCTCTGCTGCGCCGTACGCTTCATTAGAGATATCGACATCGCTTTCTGTTCTACCGTGGTACGCAGCACAGTCATTAACGCGAATGGTGGCTGGTTATTTTGTCTCACTCGCATTTGCGTTATCGTACGCCTATATTGCGTATCGTATCGATTTCGCAGCACAGGCCTTGATGCTCGTGATTGACGTGCTACAGAGCATTCCACTGTTGTCGTTCTTGCCCGGTGTTGTGCTGGGTCTTATCGCGATATTTCCGGGTCGACGGGTGGGTGTGGAACTAGCTGCAGTATTACTCCTGTTCACGTCGATGGCATGGAATATGCTACTCGGATTTTATCAGAGCCTTCGTGGTATACCGCGCGATTTGACTGATGTCTCGAAAGCGTTCCGCCTGTCGCCATGGAAACGATTTTGGACGCTTGAGCTGCCAGCTGGGGCTATTGGTTTGGTGTGGAACTCGGTAATCTCGGTTGCTGGGGGGTGGTTCTTCCTCATTTCTATTGAAAGCTTCGAGCTCGGAAATCGCGATTTTCGACTCCCTGGGCTTGGCTCGTTTCTGGCCGCTGCGGCTGATGCCGCAGATTTCAAAGCGATACTCGCGGGTCTGGCTGTGGTCATTGCCGTGATTGTTGTGATTGATTTTTGTATCTGGCAACCCCTCATCGCATGGAGTGCGAAATACACTTACGGCCAACCGTCAGCTAATGCACCACGGCCGAAAAGCGCGGTGTTGATGTTCTTACAGCGTTCGACACTGTTGCGGAACTTGCATGAGACGGTATTAGGGCCGGCGTGGAAGTGGTTCGTGAATATTGGAGAGACGCCAGATAAGGTTTGTGCGACGAATGAAGGAAAGTTGAAGACGAATAGGGTGGAACTGAAGAAGAGCTCAAATAAGGGTATCGATGCAGGAGAGTTCTTGCCGTATGTGCTGCAAGCGGTGGTGGCTTCGTTTGCATTCGCGGGTGTTTGTGTGTCTGTTATCCACGCAGTGAAAATGGTAGAAGTATTACCATTATCCACATGGGCTTCATTGGCATCGGCGAGTGCGTTGACAGCGGCGCGCGTGTTTTCGGCATTGGCGTTCTCCCTGCTGTGGACAGTTCCGGCGGGTGTGGCGATTGGGCGAAACAGGTCATTGTCTGAGAAATTGCAGCCAATCGTGCAAATCGCTGCGAGCGTTCCCGCTACTGCATTGTTTCCGTTCGTGTTGTTGTTCTTAGCGAAATTAGGGGGTGGACTGCAGATCGGGTCGGTTGCGCTGATGATGCTCGGTACAATGTGGTATGTGTTGTTCAACGTTATTGCCGGGGCACAGGCCATACCTGCAGAGTTGTTTGATGTGGATACTATGTACAACCGAACAGGACGATGGACTCGATGGCGCACATTAGTGCTGCCTGGTATTTTCCCGTACCTTATCACAGGAATCGTGACGGCTGTAGGGGGTGCATGGAATGCGAGCATTGTCAGTGAATATGTTGTGTTTAGAGGTGGGGTGATGAAGACACATGGGCTGGGATCGCTGATTTCAGAAGCCGCAGCGAGTGGGAATTATCCACTGCTACTCGCTGCGACAGTAGTGATGAGTGTGCTCGTTCTTCTCACTAATCGATTCGTCTGGGGTCCTTTGTATAGACTCGCGGAAAGTAAGTATCGTGTATAAATTGAAATCCACGACTCATTGATCATGAAATGATGCTGCATGATGCAGTCGTTCTTTTGAACTATTTGTGCTTGTGTGTATAGTACGGTATGTTAGAGCGTTATTCATATGAAAGCGGTCGGTCAATGGCTTGGTATCTTGTTCAGGTACTGGAAGTTTGTCGAACGGGTGGGATCCGTTTTTCAGATTTTCATTAGCATTACCGACTCGACTCGCCTTGTTTACTGTACTGTACCAGTACTACGCATGATTTTGCAGCAACTTACGATCGATTACGATCGGTTATTTACTGAAAGCAGACGAACCTCAATTCTCAGCCTCAGGCGATTTCCTGTCTACAGTGGCACAGGCAATCAATGACCATCAGACTCAAGAAAATAACAACTTCAGCGATTAAGGAGCAACGGTCATCTCGTGAGGATATGACTTAAGTTCCTACATCGTGCAGTACGGTACTGTACTGTTCTGTACCGGCCCGGACTAATTCAAAGTCTAGCAGATGTTTGTGCGACATACCGTATGTACCTACGCACCCTCGATCTGGCAAGGAATACAATACACACTTACGTTCAATCTTCAACTGATGCACCGCGTCCGAAAAATGCGGTTTCGATGTTCTCGCAACGTTCGAAACTGTAGCTGAACTTGCTCTCGACTGCATTAGCGCCTGCATGGAAGTAGTTCGTGAATACTGGGGGAAAGCAGGAATAGGATTTTGCGATGAACCAACTGTAAAGTTGAGGGTGAAGACGGTGGAACTAAAGAATGTCCGAACATTGGTTTTGAAGGGAGAGAGTTGCTGCCGTAGGTCATGCAAGCGGTGTTGGCGTAGTTTGAATTTGCAAGTGTTTCTGTTTCTGTATCTGTTATCGAGGTAATGAAAACGGTGCAAGTATTTTCATTATTGACATGGGCATGGTTAGCAATGGGGAGTGCGTTGACAGCGGCGTGAGTGTTTTCTGCATCTGGGTTCTGTAGATTGTAGACAGGTCACAGGGATCGTTTCGGGTGTAGAGTGCACATAGTGTGTGTGATAATTGTGAGTGAATCTGCTGTGTTAGCAGTAAGGGGGGATGAGAACACGACTCGGACGGCGATTTCGAACACGTACTCCTAGTCGTTCGCATCATGCGCAAGCGGTCGCGGCTCTGCTGGTTGCGCTCGATCGCCGACGACGCTGTTTGGATGGCGGAACGTGATGAGAGTAGTGCACCCCTATTGGCCGGGTTCATTGCGGTTTTTTGTCGGCCGCGTTGTTCGATCGGAAACGACAGTTTAGAACTGAGCCGAGGTAGGGTATTCGCACAGACCCAACTTGAAGCGAATGGGTTGGTAGCATTAGTCTATTCGGTAACAGTATATGAAAAGAACTGCCTATTAGTGCTTACACGGGGTCGTCGCAGCGTTAGAAAAAGGAAAGCAGTAGCCCAGGTTGACATATCCAGGAAAATTTCGTCATACTATTCCGACCTCTTCTCTGTTGTCGTCTTGGGCAATATCACTAGTCCAGAGAATTATTAGAATATTTTCTTGGCTTTCATCAACCGTGCAACCCGCGTCAATGAACGCTTTTGTGGGTTGCATTTGTACATTATGTGTTGAGAAACTTTAACGGACGTCAAAAACTGTATTTGTTTTCTCATTTCCAATGATGTTCAATACTTTCAATTTCATTTTTTCCGTCGACAGGTGTAGGTATTGGATCGGTCTACAAGTAACTGGTGGGAGTGTACAGGGATGAGGCCAATATCATTACAGCGTATTGCCAGTTGAATACCAATATGCAATAAAATACTGTACTCTTCCAGAAGTACAATATATATTGCCAGATCATGAACTTGCCGCAATATCAATTGCAATATCAACAGTGACATTTATTCTAGATCGTCAAGTTTATCACTGATTTACTCTAACAGAATGCGAAAGCAGAAGGTTTCAGTGCGAACAGATTGACTAGCACAACTTACTAGAAGCATCGAAGGTGCACCACTGGCGAAGTATTGACTATATCACTAAGTTCTGCCAAGTGAGGTATCCTATACGGCGGCGGTTTCAGTTTTTACACTTTTCCGTAGAACTGGCTCATTCCTTCGCCAAGATTGTGATCAATTATACTAATACGCATTGCAATGATAGACCGATCTGCAATACGTATTGCAATATCCACTTAAAACAAAATACGCTATTTTTATTGCATATTGGAATACATTGCAATAGCAATTTATTGGGCCTCAAGCCTGGCAGTGTATCTTGTGATTAATTTCCATGTGGAGCAGTAAGTATTACACCTTGACATGATTAGGCACGTTCAGTTTCATTGCGTTTCGTCCAACCGGTCCAACAACCGTGAAAAGACTGAATCTTTTGTCGACTGCTTGTCTGCGTCCTGATCCTCAACATATGCGTCTTTACACATAGACTTGTCGATCCAACTCATTATCAAATCTCGTAACAATGAGGCTTACATAAAAGCTAGATCTTGCACTTCGTTCTGCTTTCGCCAATTTATCCACTTGCTTAGCGTCTTCCAATGAATACTTCATTCTAATCTTAAGATCTTCTGCGGATTCATTGGAATACCGAGTTCTTGTGAGCAGCTCCAATGGTGATTCCGCGTTCCAGCCAAAGCCGATTTCAAATAGAAAGTATGAATATCTTCACCAGCTGCAGAAATAGAAACGAATTCAGCTCTCGCCAGAAGTTAATCCCTATCTTTTTGATCATGATTACAATAACATCGCAGATTATTTTCTACCATGCCACTCAAAATCCCAGAAGGTCCAAAAGTATGCGGCAGCCTACTCGGATACATTTCCAATTTCACGCCACGTAGTCCATCAGACGTTTCCGGAGCCTTAAAATAACCTTAAGATCTGTACCACATTGAGCAACATATGTCGTATCCTGTTCTTTAAAGCGATACTTTGAGAATGAATTTTCGGACGTCTATATCACTATTAAATTCATTTGATGCAACAAAATGGACCTTCGGTGACAGTCAATCAACGTACTTCGTAATGCAATCAACTTCATTTCTAATCTGCGGAAGTTTTACTTTGAGGCATGTTGGATGCAAGCCCCATCTTCTCTCAGGAACTTCCAATGTAGTTGGATAAGTTAGATTTTTGCATGAACAGCCCTTCTTTTGTTGGGAAAGAATGCAGCTTTGCACGTACTGCTCAACGTCTCGAGATTTTTGTTTCCAATGATAGCTCCATAATCCGAAGAGAGCAGAATTATCCTATCAGAATCGAGTTGCATGACAACAGATATTCGATTCCTAGCAAAAAAGTTTCCTTTTTTAAAGTACCTTGTTTCTGTCCGTATGAAATCGTGGTAAAATTTTTCGATCGTTTTGACCAGAAATTTTTCCGGTTATCTCAGCACCATCAGAATTTTTCGAAACTGCTTGATGGAAATTATCGTCTACATAAGCATTGTTTTACTCTATAAATCGATTTCAATAGTTCCTTAATATTAACAGACGCATGTGGAGCTCTAGATAGCGTACCTTCGAACACATGGATCATCCTACGGTTCAAATTATTTGAAAAGTTTTAATTTGCCTAAACAGGCAAAACATCTTGCGTTATTTTGGCTTAGCTTAAAATTAGTGTAATAACTTTACTGAACTTGGTGACCTGTGAATTTCTCAAAGTACGATTCATTGATGGGACACCTAAAATCCATTAAGGAATAGATGAGTAGAAGCAGTTCAGGATTTTCGGGTATAGTTTCAGTCTGCGTGTAGATCAATTTAGAGAGGTGTACTCCTACTTTTCAGTTCTTATCCTATTTACTTTATAAATCTTTAGTGTAACTGTCCTATACTAGATTGAAGATAGCCACCTACTTTCGGATACCATTTAGGCTGTAGTTTCTCTACTAAATAAACCAACCACTGTGGCTAGAAACTTATGCGTAGACCGTTTGACTTCTGGACGCGTCCGATTTTATGTTGCTAGGTAGAACGACTGTGGAAAGTCTACTATGGTGCTGAGTATGGACAAGGACGCGAGGAATTACTGTTGATGGTTGGAGGATGGATGGTAGGACAACTCTGATGTACTATGCTTAAAAGATTTTAGACGCTGGAGTGTCTATTAAGGCTGAAGGGGTTTACTCCGGTTAAGCCTGCCGTCTGAGCAAGGCGGAGGAGTCCCTGAACCTTTATAATAGTTGCTAAACTACCTAGGTTAACCACAAATCATCAATTCCTAATATAGCTTGAACGATCACACTGTGATCGCTGACTTAAAGGCTAAAAAGTCACTAAATAACCTTAGGTTATTAATTAATGATGTAGTGTCATTTTATCATAGAACACACATCCAATAAAAGTGTCGGTTTTCGTTTTAACGGCTTAGAGTGTTTTTTGGTTTCTTTATCGGTGTGGAACTCGCCTTTATAGCCCACATCAGCTGGTTCAAATATATTAGTTTGGGGCATAAAAGTACCGCATCCAGTCCTGCTGTCCGAATTCGTGGCGGTTAACTTGCCGCAAACGTCGTGCAGCAGGGCAGTTAAGGCTAGAGTTCATTAGGTTTAAAGTAGTCTAATCAAAAGGCTAGGTTAATCATATTACACATCTGATTCACGTGAAGGTTTAATCTAAACGTACGAAAGTAGTTTTTATGACATCTAGCTATCAGAACTACCTCTAGTCCGTTACACTAAGCCGGGACGATTAAC
>JAAUYH010221687.1_pt1 | contig 13324 bp, 10 predicted proteins | sample 7278061 | NCBI WGS metagenome assembly JAAUYH01 (sample SAMN14350203, study PRJNA611818) | marine sediment metagenome | isolation source: surface marine sediment (0.6m) | place: French Polynesia: Moorea | collected 2018-08
GGCCGCGCAGGTCGGCAGCGTGGGGTTGTCGCGAATGATGCCTTCTTGCAGCGACGTCAGTGACGGTAAGTCGAGCCCCACAAGTATGGGGTTGGCAATGATGTTGAGAGAGACCGCCCGTTCGAGCGCCGTCAATCCAATCGTGGTGAGTGCGCTATTGCCCTCAACAATGAGATCTTGGGCAATGGAGCGCAGGGCCGTCATGGCGGCAAGCGATTCAAGGGCATCGTTATCCACCACGGCCATGCTGCCCACGTCGGTGAGACTGCTCAAGTCTACGATCGTGAGGGCGGGGTTGCCGGTGATGGTCAATCTACCGCGAATATCGCTGCCACCATAGCCGAGCTGCTGGAGCGATGCATTGTTGGCGACGGAATAATCGCCCCAGATCTCCTGTTGGTCATGCCCGTTGGTGGTAGATACAAGGGTGTCGTTGTTTTCGATGGCGACGTCTCCCCGGACGACTTGCGGCAGATTGACGCTTCCAAGCGCAGGGTTGTCGCGAATGTGCAAGTACTGGGGGCTGTATTGGTTGAGGTCCTCATCGAGGGTACGCACGTCGAGTCGGTGCAGCTGCCGATTGCCTTGGATATCGATGCCTGCGCCGATAGAGTCGAACGCGTGGCGCAGGTCCAGCTCCTCCATGTTGGTTCCATGCACAATCACTGAGCCGTCAACGGTGCATTGACGGTCGTCGTCGCACGACACGCTGAACTCGGTGATGGGAGCGTTGGCAATACGATAGTCCCCGGCGACGTGGCATAGGCCGTTCGCGCGGATGGTTTGCAGGCTGGCATTGTCGGTCACGATCAGGCTGCCCATGATTTGGGCGAGATTGGCGTGGAGTTCGGTGAGGGTGTCGTTGTCTGCAATAATGAGTGACCCGCCCAATCCTTGGCTACTCGACGTCGATAGTGAGGTCAGTTGATCATTGTTGCGTACGATGAGGTCGCCAGTTAATACCGGACCATCCCAACGACTGTTCAAGCCAATGGTTGCTTCTTCGAGAGATGGGTTGGCTTCGATGATGATGTCGGACCCCATGCCTGCGTCGAGTCGCAGCGTGGTCAGCAATGGGTTTTGCTGAATCGAGACCGCTGCTGTGAGTTCGCGGGTGGTGAGCTGCAAGTCTGCAAGGGCTGCGTTGTTGCTGATGTCGACGTCGTACGCGTCGGAGAGCGAAATGTTGGCCGTAACCAGAGCGGTGTTGCCGGTGAGCCGGACCCGGCTACCCGTTGATGCGCTTCCGGTGGCCTCGATGCTGGCGAGGGCGCCATTATCGATGATGTGCAAGACGCCGCCGTGAAGCGTGATGGGGTTTGCAAGTCCCTGCAGGCGCTCGTTATTGGCGAGGCTGATTCCGCGCATCGAGCTCAGCTTTGTCATGCCGCCGACGTCGGCTAAGGCATCGTTGTCGCGGATGATGAGCGGGCCGTGGATATGGGTGAGGTTGGGGATGTCGACGGTTTTGAGAGCCGGGTTAGCGTTGAGTTGTAATGCACCGAAACCGAGTTCCTGGGAGCCGAGGGTGCTTAGCGCTGGCAGGTGGATGGCTTCGAGGTTGGCGTTGTCGTGAATGATGAGGTCGCCCTCGACCGATTGCAGCGCCGGCATATCGAAGATGCTGGCGTCATATGCTTCGAGGGTGAGGCTGCCCATGATTACTTGAATCTCGGCGAGCAATTCCATATCGGCGGCGGTACTGATTGTCAGGTCGCGCTGCAGAATCGCGCCGCACTGGTAGTCGGTGGCGGAGATTTCGTCGTCGTCGAGGGTGCCGCTTCTGTCGATATCTAAGCCGGTGTGAAACGCAATGCCAGCGGCCGCGCACCGCGCTCCGGCTGCTTCGGGCTCAAGTCGGGTGAGAACGGCGTCTGCGCATACGTGCTCGGTGGCGGAGATTTCGCCGTCGTCGAGGGTGCCGCTGCTGTCGTTGTCGAGACCGGAATGGACCGCATAGCCGCCTTGGGGACACGTGTCGCTGGGGCCTTGGCGGTCAAAGCGGGTGAGGACGGTGGGCGTGCGGTCAAGGCAAACCACTTCGCGGCTGCTCACTTCGTCCTCATCGAGGATGCCATCGTCATCGAGATCGAGTCCCGCGGACACGATCGTGCCGCCGTGGGGGCAGTCCTCGGCTGATGCGGGTGTGATTTTGGTCATGATTTCGTGATCGTCGCCGACGTTTCTCGGGCTGTCGATGTCTTGGTCTTCGCCGCAGCCGTGAGCGGTAATGCCCATGGTGATGGCGGCAAGGCGCAATAGCCAACGGTGAACCCGGCGACCACGCTGGTACCGATACGGATGGTGGATGGGTCGGTGCAAGGGGCTTCTCCTGATCGAGACCGGCGAGTGTGAGGCAGGTGGGCGATGGGGTCAAGTGATCCCGGCTCCCCGCGCGTCTTGACCTCAGGTCGTCGTACGCCATGACCCTAGGTCGTAGCCTCCGCGCGCGCCAAGACCCTAGGTCGTAGCCTCCGAAAAACTCGCAGAAATTTACGAGAAATTCGCATGCCACGACCTAAGGTCATGGGGAGTCATTGCCTACGAAAAACCCGTAGAAACTTGAGAGAAATTCGCATGCCAAGACCTAGGGTCATGGGGAGTCGTGTTGGCGCTAGTCTTGAACTAGTAATCCCGTAGACATGATGCACCAATTGGTATTAGGAGACCCTGTCGTCGAGTAAATTTAAATATTGTATACACATAGAAAACCAACTCCGCCGTAATTACAATTGACTAGGCAATTCCATCACCGGCACCTCAGGCGGCAACGTGTGAGCGTGCGTACTGGCGCAGCGGCACGTCATCGGTGCGTCCCTGGGAATGGCGGTGCGCTGACTGAGTTCGCGCCGAGCGAGGGCACGCTTCCGCTGCAACTCACGCGCGAGCTCGATGAGGCGTACCCGATCGGCGGGAATCCGTTGGCGCTGGGCTTGCCGGCGCAAAAGTTGCGGATCGTGAGCAAAAAATAGCTGCCGATCTCGAAAGAACTCCCTGCGGCGACGGCGCATGCTGACTTTCCGCTTGTCATTAAGGCGATATACCAATTCCGTATAACGGGCATCACGACCGGCCGCGCCGTCATAGAGAGGTCGTAAGTAATCGTCGACGAGTCGAAAATGCGCCCCCCAGGCATCGCGCCACGGATTGAGCAGCCGCGCACCCGAGGCATGGACCACCGGTTGGGTGAGCCGAATATTGTTGCAAAATCGGCAGGCATAAGCGCAATTGCCATAGACGTCGGCCAGCTCCGGACGTGCACTCTGAGGCTCAATGTGCTCAATCGAGGTGAGACCAGTGCCATCCACGCCATCAATGCTGAGGTCGGTCTCGTGCACCAAGCAATAACAGCACGTGAAGCCGGCATCCCAGCGCAGACATGGACGATACGCACGGTAGCGGGCCGAAGTCGGCGTATGCCGCTGCCGCCTAATCGTCTTCGGAGGCGGCGTCTGTGGAGTGATTATCATGGTCGCCCGTCGCATCGATAGTCGTATCGATATCGGCCAATACCTTGGTGAGCCGCTGCACAAATTCTGCCCCCGCGTTCTCGGGGAGGATGTCGCTACTGGCCGTCACCCTGAAGCGTTCTGCAAGTGCGGCCTGCGTGCGCTGCGATTCTTCAAGCTCGGCCGTCTCTAGTTGACTCATCCGCTGTTCGATATTGGCGATGCGGCTGGCGGCCTCACTGCCCGGCTCCAGAGCATCGGGGTGGGCAATGAGTTCGCGATAACTATCATACAACCGATCGAGCTCCTCACCCGTTGTCTCCAGTGCCCTACGATGTTGACTACTGGGCAAGGGGAAAATCACTGCTGCCCGCACCCGACCCCCGGGGCCAAAGTAAGCGGCATCATCAGCACGGACGCACTGCATCATTCGACTATCCTACCATGACAGCTTGCCCATCACCAACAGCTTCATATTCACCCCGCTCATCATCGGCGGCTACCTCCTCAGTTTTTGCGACGTTGAGGTTGATAGACATGCCAGTATGCAAGCACCAACCTGGTACAATCAGCGAGGATGCGATCGGATTTCCCTCGCGGCCCCATCGCGTTCAGAAAAAGGTATGAACCTACGGAACAGGTGCGCCCAGCGAAGTTGCTGCGATTCGGCGGCCCAGAATTCTTCGGTCGCCGGGGCCCACCCAGCGCCCTCAGGGCGAAGCCCTGAGGCTTTATCGTGCTTTGCTCGCGGCTTCCCTGGACAACAAAAACACCCGTAAACGCAGGCCGGCAACCAAGCCCATGCCCAAGCCGGTGCGGAGGCCATGCCGTACAGCGATGGCTACGCCCTCATCCGCCGCAGCCACCGCCACAGCCGCCACAGCCGCTCGCGTCGCCACCGGAGCCCGCGTCGCCAGCATTACCGCCGTCCGCATCGCCGACGTCGACGCCAACGCCGACGCTGATGCCGATGCCGGCGGAGTGGTCGTTGTCTTTGCTTCGACCGCGACCCTTGTTGCGTTCTAAGGCACGGGCGATGACGATAACGACGACGACGTACAAAAATAGCCATGCGAAACCCTTCTCGCCACTGCTGCAACCCGTGATCACGAGCGCGGGCGCAAGTACAGCCGTGAGCAAGAGCAGTCTCGTGAGGGTTGCCCGAACGGTCGTGTCGCGACCCGGCTGCGAACGGCGTCGATTCGCCTCCACTGCCGGAGCCTGCGGCCGCCCGGCGAAGCGTAGGTCCGTCGGTGGCCAGATGTCGGTCGGTGGTGCGGTGCCGAATGCGGCTGCATAGCGGGCCTTGGTCCGCTCGTACCACATCCGGTACTTTGCTCCCTCAGCGGGCCCGCCGCGGGTCGGGTCGTGATGGATCGGCTGCGGCAGCACGTCGCCGCATAGCCTGATCCAATACGAGCGGGTATACGTGAGATGTAAATGCCACGCCTGATCTACCTCGTCAGAGGGCGTCATTGGCACGTCTTCGGTAGCGCATAGATACAGAAATCGCCGGTATTCGGCGATCACACGCTCCGTGTATTTCTGCGTCCAGCCGCACTCGCGCGCCAGCCGGTCGGCGAACGTGAGCACGGCCGGTGGGTCGTCGATCTTGAAATCGCGAATGCTCAGATAGAGTGAATCGTCGGTTGCGTCGGTCATTGTAACGGCTCCTTCGGTGAGGGGGAAACTCCCGCGGAGTCGACGAATGCAAGCGCGCGTCCAGCTCGTAACCTGTGCAAATCACCAGCGCAAAGTGGCGCACGCGGCAGTATCGTGCCGACATCGTATTTGCTACCGGCACCGAGTTGCCGGACAGCCGGTTGTGGCGGCGGCCATGTCACGAATTTAGGTAATCCCTGCGGTTGATCCGCAGATCCGAGCACCACTGGCGCAGTGTGCGATCCTTGATACCGAGCTCATCGGCCACTCTCTTCATATTACCGCTGTGGATGAGGAGGCGCTGGCGCAGGACGCGTTCGCGCAACGCTCGCTCAAGCGCGGTCCACGAGCGCTGCTCGGGGCCATCCGAGCCGACTGCCCGATATCCCGCCATGCGCACGAAGTCGTAGGCGCCGCGCTTCATGGCCTCTACCGCGATGGCGATGGTGCTGTAGCCAGTGAGCAGTAGCACCGGAATCTTTGCGTCCGCCGCGTGGATTCGCTCCATTAGACCGAGACCGTCGAGCTCGCCCGGCAGGTCGAGATCCGTGAGCACGACACCCGCGAACTCACGCGCATCGTCGTGGGTCGCGAATACGGAGCCGGCCTCATCTGCGGATAGGTACGAGCGGACCGCGAAGCCCTCGGCCTCAAGCAGCTCGCTCAAGTGTTCGTGGATGGTTGGCTCGTCGTCCACAAAGACGACGCTTGGTCGTTCGATGTGCACCAGCGCTCTTCCTCGTCCAACTCGTCCAACTGGTTCAATGCCGCGTCTGAATCGGCCTGATATGGCAAAAAAATGGCAAAGCAGGCGCCGCCAGTCTCGGGGTCGGTCTCAGCCCGGATGTCGCCCCCGAACGCCTGGCGAACCAGCTGGACGGCGAACGCCAGACCGAGCCCGCCCTCTTCCGAGCATTTGCTGGTGTAATCCGCTGCAAAGAGACGCTCCGGGTTGTCGATGTCGGCCAGCCCGGGGCCGCTGTCGATCACGGCCAGCGAAACACGCTGCTCGCTCTCGCGCTTGAGGCGCAGCACGACGCGCTTGTGCATGCTAGCTCGCATCGCGACAACCGCGTTCTCAAACAGTGTAATCAACACCAGCATGAGCTGCCCCGCATGGCCATGGATATCTATCGGCTCTCCCTTCGGGATTTCGGACGCGGCGACTCCTTCTTTGCGCAGCCAGACGCGCAGGAGCTCGATCGCGCCGGCTATGGCCTCACGCAGGCGGAAACGAGATGCGGTCGGCTCGCCGCCCGCGACCAGCTGCCGGAACGCCTGCACGTAATCGCGCATCCGGCGGGTCTGCATGCGGACATCGCCCAGCGTCTTGCGCGCGCGGGATAGTCCTTCGTCCCGCTTGGGGTCGTGCACGTCGAGGGCGAATTGGATGGCAGTCAAGGGCTGTGAGAAGGCATGGATGATAGTGCTGGCCGTCCGGCCCACGGCCGCGATCTTGGCTTCCTGAATCAGCGCGCTTTCAGCCTTTTCGCGAGCCGCGATCCGGGCCGTCAGGCGCTGGTTCAGCGCGTGCACCTCGCTGCGATCGGAGATCGAATGCACCCGGTAGGTTTCCCTGCCGTTCTGAACCTGGATGTCCACCGGGGCGACAGCCACGCTCACCTGGACGTCTTTGTCATCTTTGCGCCGCCGCCGCAGATTCGCATGGACCTGCCGCTGCCCGCCGTGCAGCACCGGATAGAGGGTCTTTTGCTCGTACTAGCGGCGCAGCTCGGGCGGCAGCAACTGAGCCAGCGGCTGGCCGACGAGTTCGCCCGGCTGGTAGCCGAAGATTGCCTCCGCCCGGCGGTTGATGCGGACGATGCGGTTCTCGCTGCCGGTGACGATGAGTCCATCGGCAGAGTAGGTTCACAGGGCCTCGATCAGGGTGCGCTTCTCTTCCAAGTCTCGCACCGCCGGACGCATCAAGAGGAACGTGACCCACAGGGCTGCGAGCAGCGCTGCGCAGCGTGGGTCATCTCCTGGATAGTATATCTGCCCTCGCGCCGATCCTGGTTTTGCTTCTCCCACAGATCGCGTCCCGGCAAGGCATCGTTGCCCCCGTGAGCCACGCATGTGCCGTCGTTGGTATAGAGATAGAAGTAACCCGTTTTTCTGATAGTTGTCGGCGAGCCGAAGCGGCATATTGGTGCCGCCTCTTCGTCGTTCCGCCCGGCAGTGCGAAAACACAAACTGCTATGCGACTCATCTGAAGTTGCCAAGACAGCGATGAACGGGTCACGCAGCCGTAGCGATCATAAATATCCGCCGATATGGATACAGTACCTTACCGTCAGTGCTGGCGGGATAGCTGGCGCGGATCGCATCGGTATACTGCGCGAGAAAGTCGCCCTGCTCATCTTCGGAAAGCAAAGCCAAGAACGGCCGCAATCCCGTCCCCCGGATCCAGGCGACGATATCGTCTGCTCGGTCCATCACATGGTAGTAATCCGTCTGCCATATTTCGACGCATGTGCACAGCGGAGCCAAGATATTGTAGTATTCGCCAGCGGACAGGGAAACGCGCGTATGCAACGCGCTTTCGAGTTTTGGCCACCATCTCGACTGAAGTGCAAGCTCGCGAATGCACTGATGTACCCGGGTCTCCATCTGGACTGGGAGCTGAATCGCGAGCTGACCCCCGGACCGTAGATAGCCGACGAGCCTGGGCAAGAGGGCCGCTTGATCCGGGACCCAATGAATCGCCGCATTGGAAAAGATGACATCGCAAGAACCCTCGTGGCTCCACGTCTGGATATCACCGGATTGCCACTCGGCTCGAACGCCCGATTGTCGAGCCCGCTCAAGCATCTCCAAGGAGTTGTCTACCCCTACAATGCGTGCATCTGGGTAGGTATTTCGCAATATCTCGGTGCTATTTCCCGGCCCACAGCCTAAATCGATAATCTCTTTGGGCTCGGTCACCGATAGACGTGCTGCGAGATCGATACATGGTTGCGTGCGCTCCTTTTTGAAGCGCAAGTACAGTTCGGGCTGCCAAGTCATGCGAAACACCATAGCGCACGAGCTGCCTCAGCGGCAATCACACAGAAGTCACCTGATCAAGCGTGATCGATTGCATCATACACTGTAGCCCATGGATTGCGGCTCGGGGCCGCGGTACACTGGACTGGGCAGTGGTTTGAGGCGATCGGGTCGCAAGTGGCGGATAAGGGCGCGGGCGAGGATGAGGGCCGGGTCGATGGCCAGCATCTGTCCCACCGTGCCCTGGAGAAAGGCAAAGGGGAGTTCGGTGCAGCCGAGGATGACGGCCTGTGCGCCGCGCGATTCCAGGCGCTGCTGTGCTAGATGCAGGCGTCGCGCAGCCTCATCGCTTACCGGATGAGGCTGTACTTTGAGCCCCCACTGTGGGTCGTAGATGGCGCGGTGGACGAGATCATGTATATCTGCGTTATCGAGTGTGATGACGGTTAGCGAAGAGTTGCTAAATGCGTTGGGGTAGACGCCGGCCTGATGGGTGCCATAGGTGCTCAGGATACCGATGCGGGATATGGTGGGAAGCTCTTCGGAGACAAAGCGCACAGTTTCTTCGACCATGTTGAGGAGTCTCAGGCGAGACTGGCGCCCTTTCAGGGACGCGCACACATGATCGAAGATGTGGGGGGCGTGACTGGTGTTGCAGGCGATGCCGGCCACGGTTGCGCCCATGACCTCGAGTTGATGCAGGATACGGGCGATGGGGACGGCTGGATTGAGCGGAACTTGGCCGGTGAGGAAGCGGGTCCGATCGGGAACCTCGCCCGGTAGTGATAATAGGGCGACGGGGAGATGGTCCTGGTCTCGTGTCGCCAGTGTCTGATGGCACAGCTTGAGCAAAAGATCTGCGCCAGCGTGTGGGCCCAAGCCGCCGACGATACCGATCACGCCTGTCCTCACGCCTCTGGTGCAAAGAAGAAATCGGCGATCGCCAGGCCGGTATTGTCGGCTTCGGCATGCCGCAAGACCACGGCGGCCACCGCGAGATCCAAGATGCCCAGGCCAAAGGGGCTAAATATCAGGGGGCGCGGATCGTCGGGCGTTCGCTGCGGTGGTCCGTGGCGCAGGGCCGGCTCCAGTGTGCCTTGGATGAACTGGCGATGGCCGGTCTGTAATTCGGTGAGGTGCAGGGACGTGCGCTCGCGACACACGTGATCGACGTCGTCGGCAATGTTGACTGCGCGAAGAATTGTGTCGGGATGCAGGTCTCGCAAAGAAATATGCAGCAAGGTGGCACCTGATCCCAGGCTGCCACTGTCAACCATATACGGGGTGGACGCGGTCGTGGCTAGCGATACCAAGGGGGCTTTGGCGAGGGCGTCTTCGGCGCGTTCGAGCAGGTGGAATGCAACGCCGGCAGTACGTTCATGCGCGCTTACAAAACGCCGCGTGTGATCGGGGATAAGGTCATGCACGTACACGGTCGTCAGGCTGGGGAAGACTGCGCGGAGAAAGCCGAGGACTTCTCCATTGATGCGGCCGGCACCGACGAGGGCCGCCGTCGTCGGTGCCGGGTCGGGATGGAGCAGCTGCGCGGCGAGTGCGGCGCTTGCCGCGGTGCGCTTGGCGCTGATGGTGCCGGCTTCTAGGACCGCTATAGGGAAGCCGGTTTCGAGATCGTTGAGGACCATGACGGCCGATGCCCGCGGCAGCGCGCGATCGAGATTGCCGGGAAACGAGGCGATCCATTTGACGCCCGCGATATCAAATGGGCCGCCGAGATAGGCCGGCAGGGCGATAATACGATTGCGGACGTGTTCGGGAAAGCGCAGAAATGACGAATGGGGCAAGCTGGTGCGCTCTTGGTAATGGGCCAGGTAGGCTTCTCGCACGGCGGCGAGGATATCATCTTCTCTGCCATGCAGCATCGATTGAACAGCAGGGGCTCCCAGGATGCGGAGCCCTTCGGTGCGGGGATCATGGGACATGTGGTTGTTTCTCCAAGTCTATGTCTTGCTCCAAGGTCGCTCGATCGGCCAGCGGTACCGGTGTGACCACCTTGTCCAAACTGCCCAGGTCGCGGGCGAGCTTGGCCATGGATACGCCGAGATGTTTCTCGACCCAATCGTCATGATAAAATGTCTCGATGTATCGATTGCCGCTATCCGGAAACACCGCCACCACCCGGCGCCCCGGCGGGATACGGGCGCTCATCTTGCGGATGGCGGCCACCACAGCGCCCGACGAGATGCCGGCGAAGATGCCCTCCCGACGGGTGAGAACCCGGGCCATGGCGGTGGCTTCGATATCGCTGACCAACACCACATCAGATATCAGTGCTTTATCTAAATTTCGACTCACGTAGTTAGAGCCCAATCCCGTCATGAGCCGGCATTTGGCCACTGGATCGAAGAGCGGCGAGCCCTCTGCATCCACGGCGATAATTTTGCACTGGGGATATTGCTGCCGCACGCGCTTGGCGATGCCGCTCAGGGTGCCTCCGGTGCTAACTCCGATGAACAGATAGTCGATGGCGCGTTCGCCCATATCGCGCAGGATTTCGCCGCCAGTGAAGAGATAGTGAGCCTCGGCGTTGCGCGGGTTATCGTATTGGTTGGGCACGTAGGCGTGGGGAATCTCTCGACTCAGTTGTTTGACCTTGCGGATGCGCGACAGTTGGTAGCTCCCCTGTTCGAGCTCGTTCACCATGCACATTTCTACACCGAGAATGTTGTACATCCTGCGGTAGTAGGGCATGATGCGCGGATCAACAACGCAGATCACGGGATGCTTGCACATGTTGCCATACAGGGCCACGGATAGGCCAAAGTTGCCGGAGGACGATTCGACGATCGGTGCGCCCGGCCGCAAGCTGCCATCTCGCTCAGCGGCAGAGAGAATATAGAACGCCGATCGGTCCTTGATACTCTGGGTTGGATTGAATTGCTCCAGCTTCGCATGAACTTCGAGATCGGGAAAGAGTCGGCCCAGGCGCACCATGGGGGTGTTGCCGATGTTGCCCGTGATCATGCCGGCGTGGGCTGCACTCGGGTCTAGGGCCGGGGGGACTTGCGGTGCGACTTGCTGGCTTCCTTCTATCATGGTATCGCCCTTCATCAGAACATCGAAACCAGGACTTCCCTGGCCCCTCGATATGGGTTTCGGCCGTGTGCCGCCTTCATATTGTCCACGAGCAATAGGTCGCCCGCGCTCCAGCGGACGTCGGTGGCCAGATTGCCTGCGGTATGGCGAATGATGTCCAAATCCTGCGGATCCAATGGAGATCCATCACCGTGCAGACAGTAGTGGGGCATGTCGAGTTCGCGACCGCGGTAATAGTCGCATAGGCTCTCTCGGATTCCCGGCGGGTGGTTGCTCGGATGGAATTGATCCGCTTGATTAAACCACAGCCACTCGTCGGTTTGCGGATGTTTGCGCGTTGCCGGTCGCCGTTCCCACACCCGCAGGGAGCCGTCATCTTTCCAGGCAAAGCGGAGATCTCCAGCGCGGCATAGATCCTCGACGCGCTCGCGTTCAGAGGTGGCAAAGGTCGTCATCCACGACGGACCGAATCCCTTGCCGGCATGGAGGTTGCGAATGTAGAGTAGGCCCCGTTCGGTAAAGCGCTCGACCAGGGGGCGCGGCAAGGCCCGCCACAGCGCATGGCAATCCACGAGCGGCGTCTCGCCTCCCTCCGCAGCGGGGAGGCAGCAAAAGAACAACAAGTAGCGTGGCCAATGGGCCGCATACGATAGCTCGTTGTGAAATGAGATCGAGAACTCGGCGGGAAATTCCGTGGATGTGTACACGGCGTTGGTCAGGCGGGTGCGGGGGGAGTTGCCATAGGTATAATCCATAGGACGCACGGCCTGGTCAATGAATGCGTAGAAGGCCTTTCGATCCGTGAGCTCGAATCCGCGAAAGAGAATGGCACCGTGGCGGGCGGCCTGGGTGCATAAGTGATCCAATTGTTGGCGAAAGAGGGTCAACAGGCCGGCATTGCCATCGTCGCTCCGACGTTGGACACAATTGCTGGCGGCGATATCGTCGAGCTCGTTTTTGTCCGGTGTGATTACGTACAAGCCTTGCCCCCTTATGCATCGATAATATGGCCGCGCGATTGCGCGTTGGCGACGGCCTTGGTAGTGTTGCCAGCGTTGCTGCTCTTGTGTTCGTGTCGGTCGGCGTCGACTCTGGCGTCGGCGTCGGCGTTGGCGCCGGCGTCATTCAGTGTGTGCCCAGCGGCATGGTTCTCCGAGGGTTTGACGAGTAGATCCACTTGCCGCACGGGGCGGTAGAGGACGGCGGCGGCGAGCGTGAACACGTTGAGAATCGATACGGTTAAAAACAGCACCGCAATAGCCTGCGTCGGCCCCCGCGAAATCATGCTGTCGACAAAGGCCAGCGGCCCTCCCAAGTCGAGGAGGGGTTCGAGGATAAAGTCGACCAGGATGCCGGCCGTGAGCAGTGACGCGGGCGTGGCCACCGATTCGGTGGCGCGGCGAAATGCGAACATTCGTCCCTGCAGTCCATGCGGGGTCAGCGATTGCCAGATGGCCTGATTGGAACCGGACAAAAATGGAATAGCAAAGAAATAGAAGAATGCCACGACGGTGCCCGACCAGAAACCGGGGCTACTAAACGCCAGATAGGCAATGATGACGGTCTGGGCCAAAATGGCCGCCATCACGTTGAATATCTGCCGCCGTGGCCCGCCCCAGACGCCCATGACAATGCCGCCGACAACCATGCCGATGCCGCCGAGGGACAGCATCAGCCCCATGCTGGCGGCGTCTACGTGATGGAGCATGAACGGCTGGAACAGGGCGATCACCCAACCCTCTGTAAACACGATGAAGGGCGAGAGCACCAGGAGGCCCACAAGGCCTGGTCGCACACGGAGAAACGCCACCAGGGGGGCCCATCCCTGGCCCGCTTGCTCTTTTTCTGCGGCAGATGCCACCGGGGCGGCGTTCTTCCCCCCCACAGCGATCAGCACGGCAATTGCTGCCAAATGGGCGCAGAGGTTTACAGCGAATACGGTGGCCAATGAGGCCAGCTCGATCAGGGCTCCACCCAGGACCGGACCGAGCAAAAAGGGGATGCCTTCGCCCAATTTCATAATGCCGCCGATGCGGCCGAAATGGCGCTCATCGACGAGGTGTGTCGACCAGCTGCGGTAGGCGGGCCATTGGAATGCGCCCATGCTGCCGGACACAAAGGCCAGGGTATAGACCACCCACGGCTGTGCCAAGTCGAGATAGAATAGCAGCAGA
>JAAUYH010032784.1_pt1 | contig 13318 bp, 12 predicted proteins | sample 7278061 | NCBI WGS metagenome assembly JAAUYH01 (sample SAMN14350203, study PRJNA611818) | marine sediment metagenome | isolation source: surface marine sediment (0.6m) | place: French Polynesia: Moorea | collected 2018-08
CAGACGTGAGCTAACAGAAGAGAATATGAATGAGCAGTCGCCATACTTCAAACTTTAATTTAAAATGTCTCAGTTTTCTTTCTAAATCTTGGAGCTACTGGTTGCAGTTCGGTCTTAGTTTCAGAATGATGTCTACAGTTCAATTGAGGTTTCCCTTTAGCAGCCGATTCTAATGGCAACTGAACCATGGACATCCTGATCGGTAGCTTGATGTTCGGAGAAGTTATCATTATTTAACTCAAATAGAAACAACTCAGCAACTGTTTTAAGTGTAAATTAGTAAATTTTTGTAAATTTACTGTCGCGAACTATTAAAGCCAGCTGCAAATTTTGTGCATTTGATTACGAGAAGTGGATTTGGGGAGAGAGAGCCAATAGTGTTGTAAAAATATCAACACGCCTTCGGCTCTAAAAGCCTAATCAATCACACAAAGCAGCAGCTTGAAACTACCTAGGTAGATATAACGTTCTCTGAGATTCTCTAGACGTTAGATATGCAGATGTTGCTACTACATTCGACACAGTATCCACTTTATAATATGCATGGCAGTTTAACTATCTTGAACAATCCACGACGCATTGTTCAAATTTAACTGTACTCAATGCAGTACAAGATAGAAAGTAGTGTTTGCTTCATTTATTATTAATGTCTGTTTGATAATGCTAAAGATGTCGTTAAATCTCTGATCGGAAATGGTTAGGTTATTTGACCAAAGGATATATACTACTCTATTAACCTCTGCTAATCAGTACTAACCACAACTATCCGTTAGTAATCAGGAACTAGTACTTCTTTTTTTGAAGACGTCCTTCGTTCGAAACAAATAATTGAATTGAATGATGTTTGTGCGTACTAAGAGAATAGACGTAATCTATGATGTTCATTCATGTACGGTGTATGTTCATAGACTGGCAACAAGGGCTCAATTTAATATTAATTTTATATTCCAAAACGAGGAATTCAAAATACAAATTTTATTGAAGCGAAGAAGTCTGCATCTCTCCGACTCAACTTAGAATGCCAAATTGTGGGTAACCAGTTTATTCCTAACCACTGCTAGAAGATTCGAACATTCCAGTTATGGTTACCATAACCCATTTTTTATAACCATAGTTATTACCTTTTTCTAACCATCGGTATGTGCTATTAACACACACCGGAATAGTGCATGCCTAGTGCATTATTCTACACTATTAAATCCTCCCGTTCGCATCAACCGTACCACCGTCGGCGTTCCTCTCCTCCGCCACCGCGGTGAAGCAGCCCGCCATCATCCACATACCGTACTCGACTCGATGTGCGCTAGCATCGTGCGCTTCTGCGTTAACGAACTCCCCTGATCATGGTCCGAGCCGCACAATGGTCTGTCCGCCTTGGCCATCATTGCCATACGCGGTCCGAATTCCACACCCACTTTTCGTGCGATAACGAAGGTACTCGAAAAATTGTTGTGCGGACGGCAGTTCGCTGGTTGTCAGCCAACGTTCCGCTGTGCTTCACGACGCCGCAAGGGTACTACACTTCATACTACAATCCGTCTCGTTGCGTAGAATTCCCATGTTCAGTGGTATAGTTGCCCGATGACTAAACTTCCTTGTTCGAGTTCTGATGCTGTCATCGTTGATGGTTCCTCCTTGACCACTCCAAATCTTTGTCCTTCGTGCATCTGTGTTGAGAACCTATCCTTGTTCTTTTTGGTATCCGACCGCGCAGCGTAAACATCAATCGACGGTGACATCGGTTGACCACAGCGCAATAATCAGCTGCAGTATAACAACACAAACGCTTATCATCTCTAATGTTCGTTTACTGCATACCACGTCGCGAAAAAACGGGTCTGCCTACCGTACCCTCTCTTCCTTTCTCCTCACGAACTACTTCCAGCCGTGCTATCCTCCAACTGGATTGTGTGTAAATCGCTCGAGTTCACCGACTCGAACTCTCCCATTCGCGCACCACTATCTCTAGTAACCGACTCCATCACCGACCTTTCTGTCTCGAGGTCGAACTCAGCCCTCGATTCATTCCCATTACCCCGCGTTGCAATACCAATTTCTCCCGTCCCACCATCGTCTGTGCTTTCAAAATTCTCAATTCTATACTTCGCGGGTACCACTTTCTTGCGCTCGGTTGCCGCACCACCACCACCACCACCACCACCTTTCTTCTTTCCCTGATTCTTCACCTGTTCCTCCGCAACATTCCCACGAAAACATTTGCCCTGCAGTTTGATTTTCATAAACGGCTTCCTGCTCGCATGCCCAATCTTTCGCCAGAACCCGTACAAACACGAACGAGTGTACACACTTTCAGAAATTCTGCGCTCATTCTGGTCGCATGCATCTCGGTTGCCCTTGTCCCCCATTGTTCCGTCCCGTTGCTGATGGTGGTAGGAATGCGAGTGGGATAATCATTATATGCTGTAGCCATTACCGAAACTGGTAACATTCTCATTCATCATCAACCTATCACAGTTACGTCAATTTGGGAAACAACCTTCCCAAACCAGTATCGGCAAAAAATTAACGTGGCACTGAGCAGAAAATATCAGGTCGACGACGACGTTCTCTTTATATCAGTGTTGTTCGAATCGGGAGAAGTCGCAGCAAACATCTGGCTTATCGACGCCTGATTTTTTACAAGGTTGAGATGCGTCAGTCCATCGTAGTAGGCCTTCTTAATAACATTTCGGTCAGTGGCAGTCTTGTACTTCGCAAACTCCTTGATTACAAAATTCACTGACTCGTTCCTCGCATCAGCATCTGCGAATCGGCGACTGTGACGGAGCAGCGCCTTGTAAAGTTTGCGGACATCGCTCTTCGCAACGCTCATCGTGTTTGGCAATGCCACGCGCGCGACAAACAACGGTAACAACTTGACCCCAAAATAAAAACAGAAACCAGATAATTCAAACGGAAAACCGAGCGAACCTGCATTGCAGTTACTATATAAAACTTGGCGTACTTATTCGATACGACAGTTTCGTCTCGACCAGAGCGTGCCATGGTGCCACCAACGCCAACTCTGCCACCGGCCCGCGTCGATCAAGCCGCCGCGCGCAATCTTATTCAGCAACTGTGCAACGTGCTCGGGGTGGACCTCACCGTCCCGCCGGCGCCGCAATCGACAACGACGGAGGCGAAGACAGATAACACGGAAGCCGATGTGAAGCCGGGTGACGAAGATTCACCGGCCCAGAAAATCGCTCCCCTCCCGATGGAAACTGCCGCCGCAGTGCAAAACCTGCTCTCTGCGGCGAGCCTCGTGAACGGGACCTCCATGGCGTTACAAACGACGACTGCAAATTCCCGGCCATCGGCCCCGCCCAGTACCACTTCTACGCCTAATCTTCGCACTCCTCGCTTACCACCGGCGCAACCGGCGACACCGGCTTCGACCGGACCGCTTGTACAATACGTGCACACCACCCCAAGGAACAGCACCCCAATGCCACCGCATTTGCCCCCCACGCCTCTGCCTCAACACGTCTATCCTGTACTTAACCAAGGCTCACTAACGCAGTCGAGAACGATGAATCATCGAATTGTATCATCCGCAGCAATGCCCACGAGCGCGTATCCGATGACCAGCACCGCAGACATCCCTCACTCGAATCCCGTGTTCCCTACAACCTCGACTCCACTACTGCTGCCAAGTTCAACAACAAACCGATTACCATCCACAAGCGCGCTACCCCCACCCCCTCCACCACCGATAATTCCGTCATCCGAACATCCCCCGGCGATTCTCTCATCCTCGCCCGACGGCATTGACGCCTCACTCGCGCAGCGGATATTCGTTGAGCGGGCGGTGGTGGTGGAATGCGGGGATGAGGTGTTGGAAGCGAAAGCGGCGGTGGCGCGCGCCGCGGTGCATTGGTTCAGTCAGAACCGGGGGTCGCTGCGGACGTGCCGCGGGGGGCTGGGCGGCACGCAGACGCGCTTCGACATCAACTGCGGGGTGCAGACGGCGAGCGGGCGGTGCAAGCTGTCGGTGAAGTTCGCGTTCCTCACGCGCTCGCGGCGGCGCTCGCGCTCCTGCATGAACGTGCGCTTCGTCGCCGACCACAGCTGCACCGCCGAGGAGAGCGCCGCCTTCCTCGCCAACGCCCCCATGCGCGTGCGCCGCGCGCACCTCACGCGCACGCAGTTCGTCAAGCTCGAGCGCAAGCCCGCCGCGCAGGCCATCTCCAAGCACCAGGCGCGCCGCCTCGCCTCCGACACCGGCAAGCGCGGCAGGAAGAGCCTCGTCCCCCAGAAATATACCGACGACCTCCGCAGACTCATCTTGCACGACGTACGTGAGAAGACCGCCACCATCCTCGCGCGCTTGCGCAACATTCACTGCGTCGATGGGAAACCCCCCGAGGACTGGCCGGGTGATGTGCGCATCCTGAGCAAAATCACGAGAATCAAGCGCACACTCAGAGATTGACATACTAATTCTGCGATGCGGTGGCTGCCCTGGTGGTGGTGGTGGTGAAGAAGTGATTACTAATTGTGCACAACTCTGGCTTGGTTATCAAGTGTGGTGGTCCCGTTACCTGAGGAAATACTTTCACTTGTTCCACACTGACATATAATTGTGGAGCCTGTACAGTACATCATCGCAGGTTGTCTAAACAGTTCAGAAGCCAAAGAATAACTAGTAGATATGTACGAATACTTGATCAAGCTGCTAAAGTCAAACTACCTAACCAACCCTTTCTGCTTCGAGGCTGTCAATAGTTTTGACCAAACGAATGCACCTTCTGAACTAGGATAGTGCAAGGGAATTCGTGAAGGAAATTGCCGACATGTTCAGTATTGTCCAGAACAACTGGGGATACGACGATATTCCCATGCTTTTACTCGTTATTCCGTACTGCACATGCAATTTTCCATAGACTCGTCACATCGAGCACGGGATTTTGCGTCAGGTATACAAAAAAGATTGCTGATGGTGGTGCGTTGCGGTCAACGTATCAACTTTGGAGTGGTACGAGAATCGGCGCCCTCGTGCGGCCGAGAAACATTGCGGATGCGCTTGAACTCACAGTCAGTGAGGGAGAGGCAAATTTCAGTAGGGCATGGTACTTGGGAAATGGAAAGCACTAGTTCACGTTTTGTACGCACGCCCTCATGGGTGCCAATGGGCAATTGATCTCGACACCCAACCTACAATGCTGGGCTTCGCATCGCCAGTAATACTAACCCCGAGTCGTCATGCACGGCACACGCATCTCGCGTGCACGCACGCACGGCGCGCGCTGTGCGGCGGGCCCACGATGAGCACGGAGACGCGCGGGAGCGTGCGCATCAACAAGTGCTTCGGGAGCTTCGCCTCGCGGCGGGAGGCCGACGCGTTCGTGTCGGAAGGCCGCGTCACGGTGAACGGCAAGGTGGCGGTGCCGGGCAGCCGGGTTTACCCGGCCGATGTGGTGCGGCTGGACGACAAGGTTGTCGACTGGGAGCGGCTGGCGCTGGCCGAATCCGCCACGTCCACGTTCCATTACATCAAGTACTGGAAGCCGTTCGGGGTCGTTTGCACGACGGAAACGAGCGAGCCCGCGAACATCATTCGCGCACTCGACGCGCCCTTTAGCGACCGCATCTTCCCCGTGGGCCGGCTCGACATGAACTCCACCGGACTGATCTTCCTCACCTCCGACGGCCGCGTGCCCGAGGCCGTGCTGGGCGCGAGCCGCGACTGCACGAAGCAGTACCTAGTCAAGCCCGACCGCTACGTTAGCGACAGGCACTTGCACCAGCTGCGCAACGGCGTCGTCATCAAGACCGTCGCGCAGCGCGACAACACCCGTAGGGCCCTCGTCGCGCCCACGCTGCCGTGCAGGGTAGACCGTGTGGGCGACGGCGTGCACTTGAGATTCTTTCTGAATGAAGGAAGAAACCGTCAGATTCGTCGCATGCTGGGTGTGTTGGGATACACTACCCGTGCGATTCATCGTGAGCGCTTCATGGACATTTCTTTGGAGGGCTTGGAAAAGCCCGGTGATTGGGCCCATCTGCAGGATTGGGAGGTGTCCTTGTTGTGCGCGGGAATAAAATCTGTTAACCTTGTTTGACGATGATGTTCGTGGTGCAGGAACTGACCGATGAATTAGTAAACGATAAGATGTTGTAGTCAGTGTGAAAAGGCGAAATCAATACCACCAGGTGCTGATCTTGTAGAGGCCCATGAGCAGACATGGGTGAGAGATTTGGAGTAGTTAGTGCAATGATAGCGTAAGAGGAACAAACGACGCAAGGGAATGTGGAGGTGTTCGACGGTTCAAACCGAAGAAAACATGCACAGTAGTTAACGTTAGTGCTGCCACAACTTGAAATCGCAACGCAAGTTACTGAAAAAAACAGACGCCTGGATACTTTCGAAGCGAGCACGAGCAAGACAGGGAGAACCAACATGCCTGATCCCCTGGCGCAGGCTCCTTTGTTCGACATTTGCCAAGTCGCACACAGGTACCCTCGCCAGCGGTTACGTACATGTAAGCCCCGGATAGCGATGACAAGGTTGTGAGTTTCAAACAACCTCGAGAGTCGCGCAATTTGTTCTTGAACCATGGCACTCGACAGCGCATTTGTGTCGATAACCAAATACTTTGATAGATGATAAATCACAACGCGTTTCAAATCAGCAACGTCGTGCAAAGACCAGGCAAGATATAATAACGATTCAACTGCGATGTTGTATGTAGATCTGATACAAATCGCTATGCACATTCAGCCCGTCGATACCATGACCTTTCAAATAATAATGTACTCGTGTTTTCGAACAGTTACGGGAAGAATTAGAGGGAAAGCCGAATAATACAACCGTGCAACATTCATTGGCACTGCTTGTCGATTGTTTTCAGAGTGAAACGATGAATCAAATTCCTTCTCATTCTTCGTTGCATTGTGGCACCACTTAATCCAAATACTCACTGTATCAATGTATTAACAATGTTCTGTCGATACGTTTTTACGCGAGCATCTCGTATTTGTTTGCTTCATGAAGCAGCAAAACAGCATAGACGCCCTCCTTCTCACAACTTTCGTGCGATACATTCTTCCTCAACAACTTGTAGTTATCGGAGTTAATCGGATATTGGCCATCATAACCATCTCCAGTTCAAGGAAACTTGCAAGATGCAGAGAATCGACATCAAGTTAGTGTGATCATCGCTCATTCAATTGACTATTTCGCACTTTCGCAGCGCCTAATTTTCAGCCAGACTTCGCGGTGAACACTGTTGGACGTGAATGAACGTAGGATTGAGTTTGTGTGGATTTGGTACCACATATCTGAAATTTTTCTAAATTTAAGAATACTAGAGAGGGCAGCCACGTCTGTCATTGCTAGGGTACAATGCATTGAAAACCAATGAAATTGCTTGGAAGGGAATAATAAGAAACAGACTCGCCAACTGGGCGAATCTGTTGCATACGTATAAATCTTTTCCCAACGCAGCATCTCCAAATCGGGTTCTGTACGTGCCATTCTCTTGTCACATTTCTGCACTACTACGTCTCAAACACGCGCATACCAATATGGAAGCACATCAAACGAAGAGGGCTCGAATCTCTCAACAAGCATTAACAGTGTCTACTGGAATGCAGACGCCGCTCTACCTCGACACGCTGCCGCAAGATGCGCTGATGGTGATTCTCCGACGCCTGAGCTCACGGCCGTACGCGTATAACTGGGATTCCTATGTCGGTTCGAACGATGCGCTTTGCGTTCTGGATTGTGGCGGCGGCCTCACCGTGGTCGCGCAATCACTGTTCACGTCGCTCGACCTGTTCGTCGCTGAGCAATCGCCCGACGATGCCTTTTCCGCGCTTCGCACCACGACGCTTTCGCTGTTCAATAAGCTGTTGATTAAACAGGGCCCGCAGCTTACTAAGCTTTCCTTCGCCTCCGCGCCTTCGCGCTATTGCATCCAAGCACAGCAGTTCGAGTTTGCGAGCGGAACTTATTTCGAGTACTGTCGCCATTTGCGCGAGCTCACAATCTCTGATTGTTCCTCGTGGCGTAAACCGGAACCGCTCCCACTTGAACCGATATTTACGGCGTGCGGAGACGTACTGCAGAAACTGACAATCCTCGGCAATACGCATCTGCACACACCGTTCGTTGAGGCAATCATGCGTCACTGCCGCTCCCTTGAGTCGCTTTCACTCTCTCAGGAAACTGTTGGCGTAAAAATGCATCTATTTTGGCAAGTGATAGGTCAGAAACTGAAGCGCCTGTCGTGTTTTCCACCCTGCTCGCCATACAATTGCAGAACCGTATTATTGCCAATATCGCGGTACTGCAAGAAATTAGAAGATGTCGAGATAACAGGACATATGCGAACAATTCCCCCCGTGAAGTTCTACTCCGACATGGGTGAGCGGTTACGGGTGCTGCACTTTCATTCATCTTCCGCCACGCCCATGCCGGATGAGTTGGCTAAGATTCTGGAGAATTGTCCCCATGCCATGGTCGACATCTTCATCAGGGACAACGAGGAGCAGCTGTTGCGCGTGCTTGGCGATCGTGTTCGGAACTTGACGCTACATTGCATTCCGATGCCATCGGACGAGTTTGTGGATATTGCGGACAAACTCACGTCATTGCGCAAACTCAGCGTGACCTCGATGAACGAGGATTCCGCCGAATTCGCAAAAGCAATGTTCAATGCCCCGAAGCCCAATTTAGAGATGCTCAGCCTTTCTTGCGTGAACATGCTCGACGGCCTGCGAGAGGGAGGTGCCGAGTTCAATTTGTTGGCGGAACTGGGCCGCAAGGTGTGCACTTTGCGCGAGTTCAGCTTTTTGTCTTGGGTCAAATTTGACTCTCAGGCCTGTGTATCTGTCGTCAACTCCAACAGGCAGCTGCGTAGGTTGACGGCGTCGTTTGGCAATACAAATTATACGAGGGAGGTTCTATTGAGCCACATCAAGAAGGTCGTCCGTGCTCTCGTGAACCACGAATCTATCAGCGAAGTTCGTATTCACTTGATTGGCAGGAAGTTTTTTTCAAAAGAGATCTGCGATGCCTGCCTGCCACTCCGTAGGCGCGAGTTGACCCTGATTGTGGGTAACGTGCAGTATTTGCCAACGTTTTGCGAGCTTGCCTAAGTGTTGCCTTGGTTCAGGGTAGCCGTCGTTGTACCTCGCATTGTTTTGTAAATCATGACCAAAGGGAAGCTTGTTTCCATTGTTTTCACTAAATACGCTTTATACTCTGAAGAAGTTAGAGGCAAAGAAAACGGACTTTAAGGAGAGTTAAGAATCTTGGTTTGTAGATTTCAGGACTCACTTGGCACAGTACACGTAGTCCTGGAATGAATGAGGATTTAGAGATTCGTATTGACTGTGAGTGCAGTATTAGCTGAGACGTAATGCAAACGAGAACGCAACATTGTTCCAACTTTATGCACAGAGAAGTATTCCGGCTCGTGGCCTCTAAATTCCCACGGATTTCAATTAATTTTAGCCTGTAATTCTTGGGGCAGTTGAGTCGTCTCCCATTGGCCTGTACCGTTAGCCGTGCAATTAGTGTCTCGATTTCTCAAGGGTATTGGAGGGCCAGGTCTGAGTACGACCCTTAAAGCAGCAGAATGACTGATGAAAGTATTGCGAAAAGCCATGAATTACAAAATCTGTCTCTGTTAACAAAGAAAACCTGTAACTTTCTTATTATAGAAGCGACAATTTGCGAGAAGGTTGTTCGTACCTTAGATGTAATCGATTAAGAGCCAATAACAGGAGAAAGCACATTCGAATTTTTTCCTATTCGTGTTGACAAATGTATACTCTTTTAATAAGTTTAATTAGTTCTTGTACTCTTGAATCTCATTTTGTGTAACAGAATTTATCAAAGTCAACGTGTATACGGAAGAGTGACAGAATTTTTCAAACCTCGAAATAAAAAACAGCTTATTTTCTAAGATTCTCAAGTATGAAAAATGACCAGGCCAACACTTAGTAGCACACCAGACACTTATAAAGAACTTACGTTTGTAAACAATGCAATGCCACTGCAGATAATTGCTTTTTGCATGGAGGCACACTGTCTTCGTACCTATTAAATTAAAATAGACAATCAAGCACACAGCTAATGACGCGTAATATTACTTGCCTGAATGAAACAAATTTCCAGATGATTATTGGCTGGGGGACCAATCTTCATCTAACATAAGCTCAATCTTCATTGCTTCTAATTTGTTTGTGAAAAATCTTTCTTTTTTTTCTACCATGAATCAGTTCATTAGAAGAAAAAAATTCGATTCTTCCTACCTGTATGCTTTGTGGATATTTTCTGTTTTACCTAACTTCTTTCATTTTTCCTATCCTCTAGGAATTTTGATAAATTATGCTGTCCTACAGGGAATATTGAGTCTGTTGTTTAAGTAATCAAAATTATTCCAAAAGATGGTTTGCAATAGCTGTTTCTTCTACACAATCGATTCTACCTCAAAACGTTGAATAAAAATTAAATTATGATTTTTGTCTATATTCCTAAAGCAAAATAACTCCAAGGCAAAATTTCAGCACAACGGATTCACGAATCTTGGGCTGTATGCATTTTTCGAGACCATTCAGATGTGAATTTTATTTCTTCGCCAAATATTGTCTACAGGAACTCAAATCATCATATTTATAGTTATTCAATCGAAGCTGATTAGCAGAGGACATCGCAAATTGATGCTACTACCTGGGATGTATGCTATATACTGGAAGTAGTTAAGACATTCGAATATGCATGTCTTGTACGACAGAACATTCAAGTCTTTGCTCGCAACTCTCTCGTCTTTTCCGTCATGCGACAAGCAACGTAAGATATGTCTTGTCGCAAAATCGCTGGCATAAGCCATTGCAAATATCCGATCCTGCGCTGCACTATCGATAAACCAGCAACTGCTGCAGATCTTTTCCGATTAAAAGACTTTAGCAATAATTACCATTGATTGGTAGCAAGCCAGATGGAGACAAAGTTTATTTACCAAAGATTTGTTCTAGTTCAGATAATTTTTGCATTAATTTATTTCTTTCGTTGAGGATACGATAGTAAGCCCAGCCGAACGGAATTTGAAAACGGGTAACTTGCAAAGTCAGGAATGGGGATTATAAATCTTCAATGAAGTGATGGCTTTATTATGATAGTAAGTTCAGTTGGTTCAATGCCATCCTGAGTCTCAAGAATGGGTTGTTGAACAACAAATGCTAGCAAATAATTCAGAAATAGTAGTAAAGGCAGGGCTTTAATCACAAGGAAGCAGTATACTAGCAGTGTTCCAGTAGCTCAAGCATTGAGCGTATTGAAAAGTGCCATAGAACGCTCTCGGAATTTTCAAACCGATAGACTTTCATGTTCGTTTTGCTCTACATTTTTTTCGTTCCCTCTTTGGTATTTGGGGCATTCCAGATCAAAGAATGACTAAGTAACATTTACCATGCTCCGTGAAATTATGACTTATTTTGTTCCAACTTTGTAGATGCGTTATTCACACTGCACTAAAGTCCTTGCAATAGCTTTGATATCAGATTATTGACGAGCTTAGCTTATGTAAGAGATATACTGTCTTATTCGTACTGTTCCAAAAAACAAAATTAGCCAATTCTTTCCACGAAATTTTGCCAACATTTTAATGAAAAGTCAATGTTGAATGTTACATTGTCATGCTTTGGTAAAAACCCTCCCATTTTCATTTCCCAGATGTTATAGATCTACAAATTTCCATTGATGCATGCACTGCAGTTACTGTTAATTCCAAAATTGGCTGTGGTTGAATTTTGGCATCATGACTTCATATTGCTTTTCTTTATTGTTTCTGTGCCACAGATTAGTAGTCCAGTTCAGTAGTAGTGCCGATCTTCTTCTTACCAAACTGTATCTGTCCTACACTATTGTACCTGTACGTGTGTTCATTGTTTGCTTGGCTATTCTTCCGCTAACCCGTGGGAATGGATACAGTGAATAAACTAGGTGGTGCCTAGCGAACGATGATCAAGCTGTTGTCTACTGAGCTGTCAAATCGATTAAAATGCAACTAGTGAGTCTGGTCCAGCGTGAAGTATCTGACTCGGCAAATGATAGATACAGCTCTACAGAAAGTGTAAAGACTGTGAACACTGCATGGGTTCTGACACTTCCCAATTCATTCGATGGGTGATGTTTCTCGCTCCCCCATGCATAATCAGTCCGAAATCCACAAAAGAATCAGATGCAAACCCACCTTGCTCGCATGTTCCTCAGCAGACGCAAAATCCACCTCCCGAGTGCGTGTGCTCTAGCGAACGCGACACTCACCTTGCGAGCGTATGTCGACGAGCAAAGGCGAAACAAAGCTTGAGAGCGCACTGAAGATAGACCTCACGGACACATGTTGCGAAAAGTTCTGCAAAATCGACAATGCGACGAACTCAACCAGGACTTGGTGCGGTACACCACGGAAAAGGAAAGATGGCATCTTGCAATTTCCAAGCGTTCGACACAAGAGCCTAAACAGCGTAACGATGTTCTACAGCCTTGGCGACGTCGTCCTCATTCGGGTCAGTACAAAAGAGATCCATGGATTGAACAGATTGTGGAGTTCTATTCGAATGGACCCGGTGACCAAGATAAGAGAATGCTTATTCGATGGTTTTACACCAAGAGCTAAGTGCGCGACCAAATGCTTTGTGGTGCTGGAATCGGAGGATTTAGACAAAAAAAATTCTAGATGATGAACTGCCACCGGCGGACACTGTTACAAAGGCGTTACAGTCTGACAAAATTTCTTGTGCCGATGTAGGAGCCATTTTTGATTCAGTAGTTGAAGAATTTCCGAATACTGAGAGCCGTATAGCTTCTAATTCACAAATAGTTCATAATCCTGAATTCGAGAGCGGAATTGTTAAGCTGCAAGAAAAGTCAGCTGCTTCCTTGACTCCGTCAGAACTACTAGCTGTCAAAAAATTGACAGTCGCAACAGGAATAGAATCAACCGAATAAGGATCCGGGATTCCAAGTTTAGCAGAGAGAGGACTAAAAAAGCGTCGACTGAACGCTTTGACTCGTTGTCAGTACATGGACACACGCTTCCTTCTGCCTACTTCGAATTCATGAGAACGTCTGTTCTCGGTGGCTGAGTATGCATTAGGCGAACGAAGAGGCTAAATCCTTCCATCCAAGTTTGTAGAACAAATTTTCCTTCACATGAACAATCCAGTTTGGGGCATTGAAGATGTGAATAGGATTGTAGGAAAAGATGGAGAATCTGCTACTAACGAAAAATTGAATTATTCGAAGAGAAATAATTTATTTTCGTACAGATTGAAGTAAACTTTACTCAAAGTATGGTAAATA
>JAAUYH010170719.1_pt1 | contig 13317 bp, 12 predicted proteins | sample 7278061 | NCBI WGS metagenome assembly JAAUYH01 (sample SAMN14350203, study PRJNA611818) | marine sediment metagenome | isolation source: surface marine sediment (0.6m) | place: French Polynesia: Moorea | collected 2018-08
AGAACTGCCGCCGCCATTATTTTGCGACCACCATTCATAGAATTCTTGCCAGGAAGGGTTGCCTTCGCCGTTATTTTGTGACCACCAGTTACTGCTGCCCGAGTTACCTTCGCCGTTATTGTTTGACCACCAGTTACTGCTGCCCGAGTTACCTTCATCGTTATTGTTTGACCACCAGTTATTTTGTGACCACCAGTTACTTCCGCTAGTGTTAGTTTCGGAAGTAGTTTCTGTTGAAGTTTCACTAGTGTTAGTTTCGGAAGTAGTTTCTTGAGCAGCTTCTAACATTGCTGCTTCTATCTCTGCTATCAAGTCCAAAGAAGACACTGGAACATCCGCATTGTCTTCTATGTACTGTACGGAAAAGCCTAGTTTATTAGCTAGTTGGATTTTAGCTTGGGCCAGTATAACTTCTAAATTTTCACTCTCAAATAATTGCTCAACGTCTTTGGCTCCTGAGCTTAAATCATAACCCATCAGATCAAAAGCCAAGACATCCAGGTCGGTAATCGATGCTCGCTCTTGATACCAGAGAGTGGGGTCCATAATTCCTAAAGGATCATAGCGTCTTTCCCAGTGACTGGCTTGATAACCATCCCCTTCTTTTCCCGTAGACATGTTGGCACTGACGGTTTCTCCTCCATCAAGAGAAAACCAGGCTACTCCACCAATGGATAGGTCATTAACTGCACCATCGGGGTTATTCTGAGCTACACTTTCTGCGGAAAAACGAAATAAGTCCAGAGGAGAGAAGTTACTTAATTCTGTCCGATCAGAAAACAGAGTTTCTTCTTGGAGAGAGAAATCTAAACTACTGGTAAAACCCAGAATATGTCCTGTTTCGTGGAGCGCTACACTCATAAAATCGAGAGTGTTTTCTGCGGCTTCACTATTGCGTAAATAGTTGAAGTCCCAGGCAAAATCCTGGTTCATCATAATGGTGCCATCGAGGAAATGTTGTGACTCGTCTAAGACGTAGCGATCTAGACTGATGGCTTCGGTCATCCCTAGGGCTTTGGATAAAGCAGTAGTTAGTTTTATTTTGGTATTACCACCAACTAACTCACCATTGAGTAAGAAATCAATGGTATTGCCTTGTTGTAGTGCATCGAAGGCTATTTGGTCTTCTTCTGAAGTGATGTCTGCTTCATAATATTGAAGAAATAAGCCGTAATGTTGTTCGTGAAATTCGGGCATTGCCCCACCAATCACATTAGCATTTAGTTCATCTGTGTTTTTGGCTAAGATATTAACTTCAATATCATCGGTAAATAATTTACCCCACATAATTGATGCTATCTCGTAACCAATCATTTGTTCGAAACTAACATCAGGGGCATAGATAAAGTTGATTTTCATATTTATTCCTTCTTTAATCGTATCTAAGAAATAGAAATAGTATTTAATATATATTTATGTGTGTATTAATTTAATGTTACAAAGAACAGGATTGATTTAGGCAAAGTTCATTTGAATCTTTTAAGAAACTATTGTGAAATTTAAGCCTTTTGCCAACTGCTTGTCTCAGGGTAAATACGAATCACTGATATCTAGTCTGTTGATTAATTCCTAAAAAACTGCGGTGCTATTTTATATTGCAGTGGTTTGCTTGAAGATATTAACTTCTATATCATCAGTAAATAATTGACCCAAAATAATTCCAGCTAGCTCATAATTAATTATTTATGAGGGATTAACATCAGGGGTATAGATAAAATTTAGTTTCATGATTCTTGACCTTTTCAATCCTATTTAATGAATAACAATGATAGTTGCTATAGATTTGTGTGTGTCAATTCAATAATACAAAGAACAAGATTAATTTAGGCAAAGTTAAGTTAAATCTTATAAGAAACTATTATGAAATTTAAGCCTTTTGAAAACTCCTTGTCTCAGAGTAAATACGGGGATTTGAAACCAGATAAAAGACAGATTATTTTTCTAAGTATTAACTCTGTCTTTCTTCCCAAACAATTGATAATTAATAATTAATACAGAAAAAAATATTGGGATGCGGCAATTAATTGAATATATACTATGAGCGATCTATGAGCTATTTAGGGCTGACGGAGAAACTAAGAAACCTTAAGATATCCCTCTTCTGTCAGACTCCGAAAACTTTTGAAATTTTCAATTTTTGTAACCCTTACACAGAAAACGATTGCTAAGTTATTTACTGATAAAAATTCAAGCAACCTAAAAAATCGAACCTTCTCAATAAGTCTGGGAGGACTCGCCGAAAGAAACGAGAAGGTTCAGTTTATCTTTAAAATCAAGTAAACTCCTAATTTGGGAAGCTCTACTTGGAGGAATTGGCTCATCTTTAAAATAGGTATAAATCAGCAGTTTTCCATTGTCTTTAAAGGTTGCAAGAGCTTTCAGGAACTCCTCTTCAGTATATTGACCAACCTTTGTCCAGAAAAGACTGACAAAGACATCGCAGTTAGCGATCGCCTTATTATATTCGTCTTGCAAGCGAGTTGGAGACATGGCATCCAGAAAATCTTCCCACATCACCAACTCCAGGAAGATGCCCTTTTTTATACATTCTTGATTTTTACGGTTAATAAATATTTCAAATTGTTCCCGATCGCCTTTCAATTCAGATGAGGAAGCTAGAAAGATTTTGATGATTTTATTGTCTGTCATACCTTCCCTAGTTCGCCGCTACCTTTTCCTTCGCTTCCAATGCCGCCAATCGTCTTTCCACTTCAGCCATTCTCTGACTCAATGGCACTTCCTCTGCACAACCCAGATATTGCGCGATCGCGTAGCGCCTCGCTTTGCGAGACCACGCAGTGCCAGGCTCCGCCTGATTGCGCTCACCACTACATCTGGTTTTGACGAGCCCGTATGCTCGATGTCATGATTTAGCTCCACCAAAAGCGATGGAGAAATTCTCACAGTAATTTGAGGCTTACCCATAATAGCTTAACTACTTCTTTAATCCATGTTATTCCTCTGTCTAACTGAGCATTATCTAAACAATATTTTTCTTAACATGGGTCATAGCTTTTAATAATGCGATCTCTCTACTAACTAAAGGCGATCGCCATTTGTTTTGTCCTTTAATAACTCATCCTTGCCCATGCGAGCTAAAAGCCTGGCTCCGGTTGCTACTAAACGGTGTTAAGCAACCTGGTTGGAATGGTTCCCACGCTCTTCTTTTGACAATACAGGCACCCAAGCTATAAAAAAGTACTTATTAGAACTTAATGGTTGTCATTAAGCTTTGAGTCCGATGGATGATTCCCTGCCAATTTTGCTCCCGTACTAGAGAAGGCAAGAAAAGATTGCTCGATAAGCCAACCGCGATCGCTCCTGCAGCTAACATCGCTTGAGCATTGTCAATAGTAACTCCTCCTGTAGGAATCAGAGGAATATGCCCCAAAGGACCCTGTAAACTTTTAATATAATCAGCACCACCTACTGTCTGAATTGGAAAAACTTTAACCGCACTCGCCCCAGCTTGCCAGGCATGTACGATTTCTGTAGGAGATAAAACCCCTGGTACAAAAGGAATCTTATCAGCGATCGCATTTTCTATGAGGTGCGGATCGCAATGAGGAGAAAAGAGAAATTGTGCCCCACAAGCGATCGCTTCTTGTAATTGAGATAGATTTAAAATTGTTCCGGCGCCGATAATACAATGGGGTAATCTGGCTCGGAGTTGGGAGATTAATTCCTGGGGTTGTTCGCTATTCCAAGTAACTTCAATTAATTTCATTCCTCCTCTCGCAACAGCTTCTGCCATTCCTAAGCCAATCGTAAGTTCAGGAGAACGAATAACCGCGATCGCTTTTTGTTCTTGTAAGATTGCTTGCCAAGAATCAATCAGAGTTGAAGATTGAGAAATAATGCGATCGCTTATCATTAAAGTTGCCGAATCTGATTCTTATATGCCTGGTTATCTAAGCCTTTGCCAACATTAGCAGTTTGGGAATCAATGTTTTGCTCTAAACGCTTGATCCGTTCTGAAGTTGCGGGATGGGTACTCAAAAATGTAGGAGTAGAACTACCACCTACTTCTAGTAACTTCTTCATGAAGCCTAGCATTCCTGAGGGGGCATAACCCGCTTTTTTAAGATTTTCTAAACCAAAATGATCAGCTTCTAGTTCATCTTGACGACTGTTACGACGAGTTAATGCCAGATCTACACCGATTTGCACGGCTTGAGAGGTTTCCAAGCCTGCGGTAGAAAGCACCCCTTGGGCGATCGCGGTTTCTCGCATCTGGTTGATAGCATGACGTCCTACAATATGACCAATTTCGTGACCAACAACACTAGCCAATTCTGCCTCATTATCTGCTTTTAAGATCAAACCTGTGTTGATATAAACGTAGCCTCCCATAGTTGCGAAAGCAGTAATACGTTTGTCATCTACTACTTGAAAGGTGTAGGGGATATCAGGACGCTCACTTGTTTTAGCTAGTTGTTGTCCGATATTGTTGATATAGTTACTAAGAGCCCGATTGCGATAGATTTTAGCTTGACCAGATTTGATTAATTCTTCGTTAATCTGTGTACCTAATTCAACTTCTTGCTTATTGGAAATATTAGAAAGTTGCAAGATCTGAGCGCCTCTAATTAGTAGCTCAAACCAAGAAAAAGCGCGAACTGGTTTGACATTAGTTAGACCAATACTAAAGGCTATGAGCAAAGAAAATAAGCCATATAACCAACGTCTACGACTACCGTAAAATAAAGAAGAAAAGTTTAACATGGGATTATCTAAAATATTTTAATACTATAGGAGAATCGAGGATTCACCGGCTCAGAATACTCAGCAATATCATAATCAATTTGAATTTGTGTATTTGTATATAAGTAGATAGGCATAAATAAACTTATTACTAATTACTCTTTGACAGACGCAAATATTTTGGCAATAGTTGCCAAGGACATAAGTAATCAGTCAAAAATGATGAGAGTAAATAATTAATTCAGAGATCGCTTAAAACTAAGTCATGACAAAACTGCATCTTGTACCATTGAATTAAACCTATTTGATATTAGCTAAAAATACCCGTGAGCAAAACTAAACCAGACGATATTTGCCAGGTACGATATTTTAATACTAATTTAAAAGTTTCAAAATTACAGTAAGCGAAGAATAAAGGGGTAGCGAAAAGGCTTTTCACTATTATTGAGACAGTAGATAATTGCCCAAATCGACAAAATCCAAGTATAGATGAACCAAAGAGGTGCTAAAATAAAACCTAACAAACCAAAGGTTATAAAAGATAAAACCGCAATAATAATTCCTACGAACCAAACATTAAAATGGAAATTAATCGCTTCTTTAGCATTTCCTTTAATGACTGAATCATCTGAAATCATTAGAATTGCGAGCGGAATACCCACTGCAATAATCGAGGCACTAATGAAAATAGAAGCGTGAGCAACTGCGGAGAGTAACTGTATTTTTTCTGAAGAGTTGGCTGGCATCTGTCCTCCTCTGAACTAGGGATACAAACCCATATTATCTTTTCTAACAGAGTTGGCAACAGTACAGATTACTTTGCTTTCTTGGTCATGTTTACCGAACTTATTTAAACTGAGGGAAAGCAAACAGTAAAAGTACTTCCTTCGCCGAGTTGAGAACGAACAGTGATTTTACCTCCCATTCCTTCGACTAAAGTTTTGACAATGGATAATCCTAAACCTGTTCCCCCAGAGCGATTACGGGCTTCATCAATGCGATAGAAACGTTCGAAAATACGAGGTTGTTGTTGTAAAGGGATACCTACTCCGCGATCGCATACTGCAATGACAGCATCATTACTTTTGGAACATAGTTTCAGTTGCATCGTGATATTAGTATCTGGTTGAGAATATTTAACTGCATTGTCAATTAGATTAAGCAAAACTTGTTTGAGACGATTGAGATCAGCTTCGATCGCGATTAATTGATTGGGAGATTCAATGTCAATATGGCGATCGCTATACTGTTGTGCCATCTCCGCAACATCTACTATGAGATCATTAAGTAAGATTTTTTGATTTTGGAAATGTATGGCACCACTATCGGCTCTAGCTAAATCGAGTAAATCCCTTAATAATTGGACTGTGCGATCTGCTTCGGAAGATGCAGTAGTCAAGGCTTCTCGCTGTATATCAGTTAAATTGCTACCGCGACGCAAAGTACTTTGGAGATAGCCAGAAATAATGGTTAAAGGAGTGCGTAATTCGTGAGAAACATTGCTGAGAAGTTGTCTTTGGTGTTCCCACGATTGAGCTAGACGTTCTAACATTTGCTCAAAAGTGTCGGCTAATTCTCTGACTTCGCTTGGTGCATTATCAAGATGAATCTGAGCCTTATTTAGTTTATCCGCCGAAATATTAGAAGTTATTTGACTAATCCGTTTTAAAGGCTTAATAGAACGATTAATATAAAAAGCAATGGTGAGCGTCATAACTGCGATCGCAATTAGAGTAGCAATACTTAAACTACGAATCAAATTCAAAAACATGATTTGATCACTAGTAATATCTTGCGCAATATAAAATTGTCCGAGGGAGACTCCTTTTACTTTAAGGGGCGAAGCACATAATAACCAATAAGATCCTTGTAAATCTTTCACTTGAGGAATCGGCGGAACATTCTTTAAAGATAAAAGATTTTTTGCGATCGCCTCATTTTGCAACTTAGCTGACTTCGCAGTCACAACATTATTCTTATTTTTTACCCAGAGTATTTTATTATCATCAGAAAGATTATCGATTGCCTTTTGTGCTCCCATTTCCAAGGAAACCATGTCACTATAAATTTCCACATCATGGGTAAAGCGTTCGGCAATATATACGATATTTTCCTTATGAGTAGCCACCAAAATGTGCTGCATTCGCATACTAATCCAAACTGCTAGTCCTCCTAAGCCAATAGCAGAGAAGACTGCAATACCAAAGGTGAGACGAAATTTAAGTGATGTGGGATCAAATTTGTTGGAGAGAAATTTCATTAAAATTTAATTAAATATATTTAGTTAGCTTAAAAGAAAAGATTTTATCCTCTCTCTATTTTTGCCAACTATTCTTAAAAATGTCTGATAAAGTCCTGGGAATTAATTAATTTACTAAGGATTGCACATCGTTGAAAATCAACAATAACCCTCCATTAGTAACTGTTTATCCTCCCTGGTTGCTTGTTAAAAATTTACCGTAAATAAACATAAAATTAAAGCTTCACTCCATTCGACAACGGCACCATAAGTATCTCCCGTATGCCCTTTTAGTTGATAATAAAAATAATATCCTGTCCCTAGCGCGATCGCTGCACAACCAAAAATCATCATTAAAAATTGAACCCATAATTCGCGCTCTAAGTACAACATAAAACCACTACAAAATAATAGAGGAATAGAGCCGACAAAAATATCTTGAGGCAAGCGAATATTTTTCTTATGAAATGCACCTTTGCCTTGCTCTCTTAAATAAGGATATAAAGCGATCGCTATTAATTGTCCCCATCTTCCCCAACCCGCAGCTAACATTAAAACTAGCCAAGTATGGTGAGAAATTTCGCTTAAAGCGGCAGTTTTTAACAATAAAACAACAATTCCTGCCATAGCACCAAAAGCACCTGTGGCACTGTCTTTCATGATTTCTAAACTACGTTCTCTATCTCGCACTGCCAAACCATCAGCCGTATCCATCACCCCATCTAAATGTAATCCACCAGTAATATAGACCCAAATGGCGACAATCAAAGCACTGCGGGTAAGCTCAGAAATATGGAAATTTTGTAAAAAGATATCTCCTAGTCCTAACAAAGCACCTAAAATCAAACCAATTAAACTAGCCCAACGAGTGATACGTTCCCAATTTCCAGTCCAATCTGTCGGCAGAGGAACTATGGTATAAAAAATGACCGCACTACAGAAAGAACGAACTACGTATTTCTTCTCTTGCCAAAAAAAAATCATAGTTTACATTTGAAGTAATTACTAGGTAGTCAAGACTCACGCGTTTGCCCTCCTATGGGGTTCAACGCTTGAAGGCAATAAGCTCCCAAGAAGATGGGATCTTATCCTAAGAAGACGGTTTCCCTTATTATCCCGCTTGATATTATCCCGCTTCACGGGACGAATGGGGGGAGAATGGGGAAGAGTTCGCCTTGATGGCGCTCCTTAGCGAATTTTTAATCCGTAGGGTGGCTCGTCAAAAATTCATGAATTCTCTGAGAATTATTGAGCTAATATTGTTCCATAGGCTACTTCTATTAACCAAATCCTATGTTTTAAGGCAATTTAGTATTTTCTATCCCTAAGTATCAAATTTTACTTACTTGCTATGAATCAACATTCTCAATCCCGACAGAGACCGGCACCTTGCATCGTTGATATTGGTACCATTGTCAATAAAGATGATATTAAACGTTTACTAAACGATTTGTGCCATGTGCGTTATATTCATAGTATCGGTAATCAAGTTCAACGTGAAGGTCAAGGTTGTATCATAGAAGTCTTTAATGACCCTCAACAATCTACTTTAGTAGCTAATAGTAATTTATATATTAATATTCAAAGTTTTGATTTTCTGCAACTCAAAAAATCTTCAGAAGAAGAAACCTGTTTTGACTTAATACAAGATAATCGTCAACTACGATTAATACCGATCTCTAAGAGCTATCCAGTGCGAGATTTAGAATAAACTATCGATAATGCTGCTATCGAAGCGATGATGACAGAAGTATTATCTGCCCATTTAGACGTACAATTTGACGATGATGAATTTTAAAGAGCAAATTAATCTATAGTGGGATTTTCATTTCAAGTTCAAGCTAATTGTAATCATTCTCAAGCTCGGGCGGGAGTTTTTTCTACTCCTCATGGCATAGTAGAAACACCTCGTTTTATGCCAGTAGGAACTCTAGCTACCGTTAAAGGAATTACTCCCCGACAGTTGCAAGATGCCTCGGCGCAAATGATTTTAGCGAATACTTATCATCTTCATCTTCAGCCAGGAGAAGATATTGTGGCAGAGGCTGGGGGATTACATCAGTTTATGGCATGGGATCAGCCAATTTTAACTGATTCTGGCGGGTTTCAAGTCTTTAGTCTGAGCGAACTCCGAAAAATCAGTGAGGAAGGAGTCACATTTCGCTCTCCCCGAGATGGCAGCATGATCGAGATTACTCCAGAACGCTCGATCCAAATTCAAAATGCTTTGGGTGCTGATGTCATTATGGCGTTTGATGAATGTCCTCCTAGCAATGCTAGTAAAGAAGAAATTGCCGCAGCGACGGCAAGAACTAATCGTTGGTTAAAAAGATGTGTTGCTGCTCATGAGAATCCCGAAACTCAGGCATTATTTGGTATTGTTCAGGGAGGCATTTATCTTGATTTGCGATCGCAGACAGTAGAAGAGTTAACCGCTTTGGATTTACCTGGTTATGCGATTGGTGGGGTAAGTGTTGGAGAAGCACCAGAATTAATTAATGCTACGGTGAAGCATACTGCACCTTTATTACCTGAGGATAAACCCCGTTACCTAATGGGAGTGGGGACTTATCGAGAAATGATACAAGCGATCGCCTCGGGAATTGATTTATTTGATTGTGTTATTCCCACGCGTTTTGGGCGTCATGGTACTGCATTAGTACAAGGAGCCAGAATCAATCTCAAAAATGCTCAATATAAAAGAGATTATCAACCTTTAGATGAAACTTGTCCCTGTTATACATGCGGGAACTTTACCCGTGCTTATCTCAATCATCTGGTGCGATCACAAGAGATGTTAGGCTATATTTTATTATCTCTGCACAATATCACTGAATTAATCCGCTTTACCCAGCAAATCCGTCAAGCTATCTTCGATGATACCTTTGTCAGCAAGTTTTCTCACTGGATAGAAACTCCAAACATTTAGTACAAGCTGTAAACTTTGAGCTTAAAGCTTATAGCCTAGCGGTCAGATCCCCTAAAGGGTTCAACAGTTCCTTCAAGAGGACGGCAGTCGCTATATGCGAAGCGGTATCCTTTAGGACAACGCGACGGGGCGTATAAACTGAGGAGGTTTCCTCTTCAGACAGACCCTTGGAAACCCCCACAACGGACTGGCTACCGAATGCTGACTAAGAGAGAGCTTACAGCTTTTTGGTGATGAAACGTTTCATGATAATATTGCTAATATCTTTAAAAAAATTTTAGGAAGGTATCTAGATTTATGGAAGCAGCAATGCTCTTGGCAAAATTGCCTGAAGCTTATCAAGCGTTCGGTCCTTTAATTGATGCATTACCATTAATCCCTCTGTTCTTTCTGTTACTTGCTTTTGTATGGCAAGCAGCAGTGGGATTCAAGTAAAGTTCTGGGATTTAACCAAGATCAAAAGTATCTCAAAAACATTTGCCAGTGATCGGCGATCAGTTAATCAGTCATATTATATTGATAAGTGATCGCTGATCCCCGGTATTTTATTATTGATGTTAAAGATGTTAAAGGTTTGCCCTATAGGCAATAGCGTGTCTCAGCTAAGATTAAGATCTCTGGTTAAAAATTAAGGGCTCTCCTAGACCAAGTAGGATAAATTACTAACAAACATGCCAATTTAAAAGAACTATTCTTCTAAAGTTGTCTAATTAAATTTATTTGAAGAGTCACTTTGAATTTAGTCTACTTACCTAGAAGACGATATTCTATTATTCTTGAAGAAGTATTTTATGATTAACGTCAATCACTGATGAAACCAGACTCCCTTGATACATCTGTTAATCTTCCTAGCCTGCTACAACAGCTCTTAGACAAACAATCTCTTTCCCAAGCTCAAGCAGCTCAACTCATGTCAGGATGGCTCAAAGAAGAGATTCCCCCTGCATTGTCAGGAGCAATTTTAGCTGCAATTCAAGCCAAACAAGTTTCAGCAGCTGAATTGGCAGGGATGGCGCAAGTATTAAAATCTCAATCGCTGCAACAAAAAAATATTGAACATAATTTTCCTGTCGTAGATACTTGCGGGACAGGAGGAGATGGCGCGTCTACTTTTAATATTTCTACTGCTGTCGCTTTCGTAACTGCTGCTGCGGGGGTCAAAGTCGCTAAACATGGTAATCGTTCAGCTTCTAGTAAAGTAGGGTCAGCGGATGTTTTGGAATATCTGGGAGTAAAACTAACTGCTTCTAGTGAAAAAGTCCGCTCTGCCCTCGATGAAGTTGGAATTACCTTTTTATTCGCTCCTGGTTGGCATCCTGCCATGAAGGGTGTTGCAACCTTAAGAAAAACTCTTAAGATAAGAACAGTATTTAATTTATTGGGTCCTTTAGTCAATCCTCTATGCCCTACAGGACAAGTTATCGGCGTTTATGATCCTACTTTCGTTGAAACCATGGCAGAAGCTCTCAATAGGTTAGGGACTCCTAAAGCCATTGTTTTACATGGAAGGGAAAAACTCGACGAAGCAGGTTTAGGAGATGCTTCAGATTTAGCAATGTTAAGGGATGGCAAAGTAACTTTATCTAGTATTGATCCTCAAGAGTTAGGTTTTCAGTCGGCATCTTTATCAGCTTTGAAAGGTGGAGAAGTAATCGAAAATGCGGAAATCTTAGGCAATGTTCTTCAAGGAAAAGGGACTAGGTTTCAACAAGATGCTGTAGCTTTAAATGCCTCGTTTGCCTTACAGGTAGGAGAGGTTGTAAATTTTGGCGATCACAAACATGGGGTTGCCAAAGCTAAAGAAATTATTTCTAGTGGTGCTGCTTGGACAAAACTGGAGGAATTAATTAAATTTTTAGATAGTTAATGACAAAGATCAATCAGGATTTGGCTGATGATAGGATTAACAGGATTAAGAAAATTACCTCTAACTTTTTTTCGATATTTCTGTTAGTTTAAATAAAAAAGACCTCTTGAAAACAAGTTTTTAAGAGGTCTAAAATTAAAAATTCAAGTTATAGATCTGAGTAGTTTAAGCTATCTCAGTAATACTAAGGATAGTACCACCAGATTTGTGAATATTCTGAACTTTGCGGGACAGTTGGCTATAGCTAACTATAGATTGCTGCCTACTCAACTTATTGAGTCTGGCAGCTCCTTTAGAACTACTGAAGGTAACTCTAAAGTTTTTGCCCGTATTGTCATAATTAGCACCATTGCCTCTAGCCGGTGCCTTAATCGCAGTAGCTGTATTGGCAGCAATGGAAGTGATCAAGCGTGCAGTTCCACTACTGTCGTTAGTTGCAGAACCTCTGAGTAAAGAGAACATTCTGTTGAAGCTATCATTACTCAAGCCTACTTGAGAACTAATACCACGAGCATAGGGAACAGTGTTTTCCCCAAAATTGCTGAGGTATTCATCGCTATCAATATAGGAATCAATCTCCGCATCGTAACCTTCACTATTGTAAAGAGCTACATGCTCGCTGATTTCTGATTGAGCTTGTGGTGCGCGACCTAATAGATGTTTGAAGTTTAATTCAATAAAGCGGTATTGGGAAGAGCTATGAAAGAATAGTGACTGATACAATGCCGACTTGGCTACTTGTCTGACAAATTCACGAACTGTAATGCCACCATTTCTTAATGCCGATTCCGCACTGGAAAGGCGATCGCTATCCAGAATATGCTGATTACCCAATACTTGCTTATAGACTGCTGTGATTACTTCTTGTAAATCCTCTTCTGTCGCCAAAGGACGAAGCTCCAAAGCAGCCCCTTCAAAAGCATCTAAACCAAGGGTCGCTGATCTTGTTAAATTTCCCATTGGTTTTCTCCTGAAGGTGTTGTCCTAGGACATGGCGTTGATTACATAGTCTAGATAAGTGCGGTATTCGGTTAATGCTTGAGCCGACATATCACGAGGTGCACATCCGCGATCTCTCAGGAATGATAAGCCAGTAACGTAAGTAGAAGCGTCAATTCCTAAAGCTTTGTATACTTCACGAGCTCCGGCAATACCCCATTCATCAAGAGGACCAGTACCACCGACTACTAAACAGTAGTTGATCAGGCGCAGATAATGAACGATGTCGCGCTTACATTTGTCTTTTTGAGTGCTAGCATCGATGTCCCGACCGCTACCATTGGGGAATTTTTTGTAGATCGCATCTACTGCTTCTTGCGCAACGGCATCGTAGTTACCAGCTAATTTTTCTGCTGCTTCCATGCGAGCTGCGGCACGTTGTAGACTTCCTTGTACGGACTCTAAATCGGAAGAGCTGGGAAAGCGTCCTGCTAAATCAGCAGAGGCAACGGCAGTGGTTAACACTGATTTCATAATTCTGATTTCTCCTGTTGTAAATTAATTGTGTTTTCAAAATGGAACTTGATTTGGTTGCTGAGACCAAGCTATTAGCTAATAGCAGCAGCAGCAGCATCAAAG
>JAAUYH010187878.1_pt1 | contig 13317 bp, 6 predicted proteins | sample 7278061 | NCBI WGS metagenome assembly JAAUYH01 (sample SAMN14350203, study PRJNA611818) | marine sediment metagenome | isolation source: surface marine sediment (0.6m) | place: French Polynesia: Moorea | collected 2018-08
GACAAACTTCTCATTCTAACTCAGATTTTACTGTAGGTATACTACGAAACAAGTCTGTATTTGTGGAATTATCCTTAACGTTGAAAATCAGACAGCTCGAGGTAATTTAGAAACTACATCAATCGCTCATTCCAGTTATGCCTACTGACTCAGTCCTATTTCTGCATTTTGCATCATCGAAAGCCTTGCATATTCCAAAAAACCTAGGTTACCTCGTAATAGTTCGTATATAGTAATAGATTGGGGCATTTTCAAACCTCGGAAACCTGCCACATCCTCTACCGATTGTATAACACCGAAACCTTCTCTTCCGATTAATCTACCCTTGATTCAATCTGATGCAATGCATGTTTATCTACTCTTTCGCATTAGAATACATTTGCCATCCATATAAGATGTAGATTTATTGTTACACATCTTGTGTATTTTTGAAGCTGATGAGAATTGCTATGTTTCGACAGATTCAGAGAATCGCTCTATTCGAAATTATTTACTATAGCTGCGTATTTTGAATCTAGACTGTTATGTTTTGCTTAATGTATGCGCAAAATATTCGATGAAGCATCCAATAATTGCTCACATACAGTACGTAATAGTGATTTATCTCGCATGTAAAATTTAATTTGGTTAGCTTTCACAAATGAAATGCAAGCTTTTACAGGTGGAATTCGGACAGACACACCAAATCCCTTGTCCATGGGCATATAGTAAAGTAGTAATCCGGAGTGAAAAGATGTTCATGCGTCTTGCGATTCTCAACTATAATTTCTAGAAGTAACAGCTTGTATCTTTGAACATCTAGAAGCTTATTTTCAGTTATAATTAAATGTGAGAAGTTAATTTATGCTACATCCTCTTCATCAATTCCCAGAATTATTTGATCCTTCCTATTGACTTCTTCCTTAATTACAGATCAGAATTGCTTTCCCAAGTTATAAAGAATGGACAATTGAGGGTATACCGATTTATGATACACATTACATCCCTCGAATACTAACGTTAGCGCTAACTCCCTGATTCGAAATGGTTCTTTAAGTCAATCGAAGATTTATCTTCTATCAACTATTGCTGACCGTTACTAACCGAAACTTGACAGACTTTTATTCCAGGACTCCTTTAGTTTAAACGAATATTTAAAGTGCAGTTTATTTCTACGTACCGAGAGATTAGACGTAATATATAGATCCTGAAAAGTGTCGATCTACTAAATAGTGGCTAGGGGTCAATTTTTTGAAATTAGCATATTTGTAATGACAAATGAGGCATAGAAAAGAGTGTTTCTATTGTAGAAAAGATATTTGAACGCTGATACAAATTAGAAGCCAATCAAATTGCTGATCGTAATACCAAAAATAGCGAGTTTTCTTCACATTTCATAAAAAAGAACCACCTGAAATTATTGTTGAATGTTGCTAACAATTGCACATGACCAGTATCAAATTTTGAATTTTGGTAAGCATTCGATAAAATCAAACTGCAGTCGTTTAGTCGTACAAAGAACTAGAAAATAACGTTGCTGGTCAGCTAACAAAAATACTTAACGTAACACACATTTTGTCACAATAATTTCAATTGTAAGGAGATCGCACGATATAGAAGCAACCATTCTGTTGCTAACCGCAGCAGACAAATCTAAGAAAGTCGATTATGGTTGCGAAAATCAATTTCTTAGTTTGAACCATGGCTATTGCTTTTTTCTAAACATTGTAGGTTTCCAGTAACTCTTCCCCGATTTCGAGAAAAAAATTATTAGTGCATGGTTATCTATTTTATTAACCACTTTCATATCAAGGCGAAACTAGCGAGAAATTAATTAACCGAAATAACAGACAGCCTTCTTTACAACAAGCAGCATTAATCAAACAGCCCGTCATGATACTGCAGTATGTGGGCTGCTTCTCCGATCATTTTCTAGACTTTCAGCTGTTCAGAAATTGGTTTATGAAACTAAGTCAATTGAATTCTCACTGCCAGAGAAAAGAAAGATAGAACTTTCCCACTGATCAAACAATTTAACAGAAGATGCATCAAGTGCGAGAATTTCTACGAATATTCTGGAGTGTAGTTGCAGAATTGCTTTGCGGCAGGAAAGAGCAGGAAGTTCAGAATGGGCTCGTGCAAACACCTCTCACATGTCACCAGAATCAAACTTAATTTCATACTATTTTCATGTCCGTAATGACTGGTGACGATTCAAATAGAATCAAAATTTGCAATATACCAGTACTCTAGTTCCTGATCTTGCCCTCCGACAGACCCACTGTGAATGAGCCTAACTCCTCGCCAACTCAAAATGGTCACAAAAGGTGCCGGTTCCCTGTCTTCCATTATTGACGGTCGTGAGTTGGACGACGTGATGGTATCTTTGTATATGTTTCACTGGGATGACGAGTCTGTCGATTCGTTCATCACCAAGTTCATTACAACACCCAGAGAGGGATTATGCTTCCCCGAGAACATCGAACCTCACGACACAACAGGAAAAGGTTGTGGCGCATTTAAGAATCCCATACTTAGCCACTTGGTTGACAGGGAAGAAGGCGCGAGCGTGCAATATGGTAACGTCGTGTGCAAGGATCAGGGGTCGGCGTCACGTTTCTCATGCAAACTAGCGACGTTCGAGCACCAGCCCTGGGTGCAGGCGATTCTTGCACATGGCAATCCTTTACCTGGTAAGTTAGCCAAGGTGACGGTTGCAGTGCGTAATGTGCCTGCCGAAGCAATTCCTTGCGGTAATGCTCTGTTCCATTGAACCACAATTTGGTCGAGCTGAACAACGCTCGAAGTTTGTTCCTATGTAAACTATCATCCACTGCTTTACGGCATACGCTATTCATCTATCGACTCACCATCTTCCTATGGTTGTTCTTGTCATGGAGCAAGCAGCTGACTGTCTTATAAGGTCCGTCCAAATTCGAAAATGCACTCGTAAGTTGGCTCTCGAAAATCCATACTTGTTTCAAAAGCGTGGTGGTGCTCCCCACAGTCGGAAACGCTCAATACCTACACAAGTTCTCTACTGTAGTACTAAACTTGCTTCTCTACTGAACATATCAGTTGTATTAGAGGCAGAACCAAGGTGAGAAAGCAAGATGAGGAGTAGATAAGCGAGGCATTCGAAATCTGAATCTTGGCCGTGCATTGTACGCTCAACGACTGCTATTTGCAACTGTAAGCCGCAGCATCTCAATGCACCTCTTGTGTGGTTATTGATCAGCGATAAAATCGCTTCAAATGTTGCATAGAGCCACAACCAATCCCCGAGCTGAGCATCAATCATTGGCGACCTGCCCGAGCGCTAGCACGTCACACTCGCGATGCGAGACCACCATTCGCCTACGTTCGCGACGCCAGCTGCGCTGAACACGGGGTGCACACACGCCAGCTTCACGCCGCTGTCGAGTCGCCGTCTACGTCCGCCGACACGGCGACGCTACACCCGCTATGCACGCCACGCCCGCATGGTGAGCGCGCCCGAGACGGTACCCAGCAGCACGAAACAGGGCACACTGCCGCGAACCACCGACGTGCTGGTCATCGGCGCGGGCCCCGCGGGGCTGAGTCTATCGCGCGCACTGGGCGAGCGAGGCGTAAGCGTGGTGTGCGTCGACCCCACCCTAGACCGTGCGTGGCCGAACAACTACGGTACATGGCTGGACGAGTTGGTGCCGCTCGGGTTGGATGATTGTGTATCGCGCGTGTGGAAACACACCTCGGTGTACACCAGCGACAAGAAGACTGTACTCTCACGCGCATACGCACGTGTTGACCGGGTGCTGCTGAAGCGGCGGCTACTCGAGCGATGTGCGGATTCAGGAAGGGTGATGGTGGCGCAAGCGCGAGCGAACGTGGTGGACGTGGAGTCATCACCAGACTGGACAACTGTTCACCTGGACATCGGCGAGGTGGATGCGCGGGTAGTGGTGGATGCGACAGGCCACGCGTTACGATTCGTGAAACTGGCGGGCGGCGCGCCAGAACCGGGGTACCAAGCGGCGTACGGCATCGAGTGCGACGTGAAGGATGAACTGACAGCGTTCGCAACGGACGAAATGCTGCTGATGGACTACCGCGACGGACACATGCAGGGTGACGAGAAGTTGGTGTCTCAAAACGAGCCCACATTTCTGTACGTGATGCCGATGGGCGGGAAACGCGTGTTTTTCGAGGAGACATCGCTGGTAGCGAACCCTGCGATGGACTTTGACGTGCTGAAGAAGCGATTGTACAAGCGACTCGCGCACCACGGCGTGCGGGTGGCGCGCGTGCACGACGAAGAGAACTGCCTAATCCCGATGGGCGGCGCGCTGCCGGACGCCTCGCAGCGGGTGGTGGCGTACGGCGGCGCGGCGGCGTTCGTGCACCCCGCGACGGGCTACATGATCGCGCGAGCGCTCACCCTCGCCGACCGCACGGCGGACGGCATCTCCGAAGCGCTGCGGCGCGGCGGTAGCGCCGATGCACTCTCCCAGCACGTGTGGCGGCACACGTGGAACGAGCGGATGCTGAGCCAGCGCGACTTCCTCAACTACGGCGGCAGCTACCTGCAGAAGATCGACCTCACGAAGACGCGCGACTTCTTCGAGGCCTTCTTCAAACTGCCCGTCGAGCAATGGGGCGGCTTCCTCTCCTTCCGACTCGAGGACCCCCTGGAACGACTCATCTTCGGCCTCGGCGTATTTTACCACACCTCGAACCGTGTGCGTGCCTCCCTAGTATGGGACTCGGTCACCAAGGGCGGCAAGGAGTTCTTCCTCTCCTTACTCCCCATCGCGTTCGCGAAGCCACGGATGCCCGGCAGCGTGGAAAAGTAAAGTAGCATCGTTTCGCTTGGTGCTGCTCGGCGTCGATGGCACACACCGCGATGTGTTGGTTCTTTGTTGTACGGTACCATCACGCGCTGACGTAAGACTGCAGTGCATCTGTACCGAACACTTGTGCACTGCATCGGAGACCGCACTGGGCTGATCAGCCCGTGAAAATGGCTAGCTGATACTGGTACAGAGCGTTACTAAAGCAGTGTGGTATGGAGAACGGCAGTGCCCGGCAGTTGAATTTACGCACCGACGAAAGCTGGTCGCTTACAAACTCTACACCTGAGAAACATCTCAGCTGCAGTACAGCAACGTACTGTACCGCACTGCACTGAACTTGAACGAATCGTCGGTAGCGAGCAATAAAACGAGCACGGTACGATTTCAGATTGGTGGTCGTCGGCAACTAGTCGGATTGTGGTTTTTCTCATCACCCGTGGAACTTTTGGAAAGAACTGAGATCGTTTCGTTCTGCACTGCGTTCTGCACTCTGACGACGCATTAGGATGTCGTCAACGATTCAGATGTTCTGGATAAGCCATGATCGCTGAGGGGAAACGCCGTAAATCGTTTGCTCGGATTAGTCTTTTCCTAGCTCAATTAGCACGTCCAAGATTCAGTCACCCTTGTCTCGTCTAAATTCTAGTACCGCACACTATCGAATCAGTTGCGTCATCTCTCCACATTTCGAGAAATCCAAAACTTGTACGAGTCAAAACAAGTCGGTTCCATTTATTTCAATTCTTCGTCCTTGTCCCACACCCCCAGAATTTCATTCGCTTGTGGCATATCAAAATTTGCATCATTGACGTGATTCACTGTCAATCGCGCAAAACGGGAGGGCATACACGGAGCACAGGGATGAGTAAAGTAATATTAAGAAAGATTGCAAGCTTTTCCAGCGCGCCTCATCTCATTTCTTACTCCTCAAATTCGCTCTGAGCTTGACCAAACTATACAACAAGCTGCCGAACAAGCTGAGCGCCAGGCCAGCCAAGTTGGGTGCACTCAGTTGCACATCACCAAAAACGAACAACCCCGCCGTGACTGTGAACAGGTCCTTCACCTGGCCGGTAACCGTAGTGGCGAGCGGGGAATTGATTTTCGTGCACAAGAAAATCGCGATGTTGAGCAGCGTCGCTTGCGCGGCCGAGATGACCAGGAAGAGCAAAAACATCGGGTTGCCTAGGCTCTGATGCACCGCCGCTTCCGACATCTCGTTCGTGAAGAATGTGAGGAAGCCCAGCATCAGCGGCATCGACAGTACGTTGTTGTAGAACAGCAGGCCGAACGTGTCGAGCTGTGTCTGCGCGGTGATACGCACGATGAGCACGAGGTAGAGCGCGGTGGCCATGCAGCAAATGCCCACGCAGATGTAGCCGGGCACGGACATGGTGAGGTCGGTAGCACCGGCTAGTAAGCCACCCGTTAGCATCACAGACACAGACAGCCAAATCGTAGGCTTTGCCTGCTTCTTCAGCACCATCACCTCCCCGAGCAGAACGAACAGCACCGTGAACTTGCGCAGCGTGGAGAACATCGGTATATTGAGGTACCGTAGCGCGACGATCCCAGAAACCACATAACTCCACCAACAGAACGCAAGGGGGAACACTTGCTTTATCGTGCTAAATCGTAGTGGCGGTAGCTTGACCCTATTCGGGCGTTAGAACGAGTCGGGAGCGCAGTCACGCAAACGTACATTTTGAGTGTGTTGGCAGCGCTCAGCGCGGCGATGCAGAACGTGATCTGCAGCAGGGTGAGGATGCATGGGTACCGAAACTTGTACACCGAGAACACCGCCTTGTTGAAGAACGTGATGGACACGCTGGTGCAGCCATAGAATAGACACACCGCCAGCTGCTTACGCAGTGGCGTCGCCGCCGCGGAATCACATACCTTGCCCATGGGTACTGCCGTGTCACCGCTCTCTTTCGTGTCGCCGGCTACCGGCTCGTCAGCCGTCCTCGTCGGGGCGGCGTCTTGCGCCATGGTGTATACAATGGCCCCTCACCGGGCGTGACTCAAAGTACTACGGACGCGGTACAATCGGTAGGAAGAAGCGAGTGAATTCGATGCGCAATTGTTACGAATGTGCTTAAGCACCAGTGCTCCACTGCAGGCCACTCTTGATGAAGACTGTAAGCAGAGCTTGCGATTTTTGACTTACTGCCCCATGAACAACGCAAGCTTCACAATCAATCCCCACACACCTTCATTCGCCTGCACGCACATAAACGCACACGCTACTTTACTGTGACAGTCAATTCTCACTCCCTAGTCGTCCACTGCAAAAGAAACACGAAATTTGTGCGTGTGCGAGAAGACAACCAACAGCAGCACGGCGTGGGGATGAATGCGGAATGAAGTAAACGAATGATTTAACTAATTCTCTTGATTTCGTCGATCGATCTTCAGTTTGCTAGCCTTAATCAGCGCTTTGAAGAACACGCCTCTATCCTTCATCCCCTTCATCACCGAGAACTTGGCCGCCTCATCAACCTTCACGTTGTTGTTCAGCATGATGTCCAGCGTTTCACACGCCGCCTCGTCGTCATCAGCCGCAATGTCACACTCCAGCATCCACATGTACGTTCTGGGCCGACAAACGAAGCCATCTTCCTCCAACATCCTCAGCATCAGTCGCTTTGCGTTCTCCCTATCCGAACTCCGCAAACACGCGTTAATCACCGCGTAGCGCGTGCGGTCCTCGATCTCGAATTCGCCCTCCAGCATCGCCTCGAACAGCTCCACCGCACGCGCCGGCTCATTCGCACGTCCGAATCCCTTCAACAACGACGTCATCGTGCAGATGTCTGGGGAATGGCCACGCTCCACCATCTGGTCGAAGAACTTCGCCGCATGCTCCATGTCGCCACGGTGCGCACACCCGTCAATCAGCGTGTTGTACGTCACTATCGACGGCTCCAGCGTTTGCTGCATTTCTTCGAATATCGCCAGCGCGTTATCAAAATTCGACGCACGCGCGTACAGCTTCAGCAGTGTGTTGAACGTGGGCACGCCCGGTTTCACCCCCGCCTCGTCCATGCGGGACATCACGATTTCCAGCGAATCCGGGTCCTTCGCGCGCACACACGTGTTGAGCAGCGTATTGAACGTCGTTTCATCAGGTTTCACCCCATACTCAACGAGTTGATCTAGGGTGTTGAACGCGCCACGCACATCGGCCGCCTTCGCGTACCCCTTCAACAACGTGTTGTAGAGGACGATGTGCGGCCGCATCCCACTGCCTGTCAGCGCCGCGATGACTTTCTTCGCCGCCGTCAGGTCCTGCGCACGCACCAGCGCGCCCATCAGCTCGGCGTACACAAACTGATCCGCATCGATGCCAAAATGCGACATCGCGCGCCACACGCGCTTCGCCACACGCGCATTGCCCGTACTACAGCAGTACTTCATCAGTGGGCGAAATGTGACGATGCTCGCCTTGTCCAGGTTGCCCGCCTCCATGGCGAGGTCGAACGCGTCATCGAACTGCTTATCCGCTAATAACAGTCCTACAACTTGGTTATAGTTTTGGGAGCTCGCGATGCCGCTCGCTTCCATCTCGCGTAACATCGATATCACGCCATCCGGCCCGTTCGCCCGCATCTCCTTCACTAGCATCGCGTTTCTCGTTCGCCACGCATTGTCGCCTGATGAACTTCTTTTTCGCTCCACCATCGAATGTTGTTGCGATGGCACTCGCCCCGATGCCATCACCGCTAGCGGTGTGGAGCCATGTAGTGATGATCCCGCATGTCGTACACGCCGTCGTGGTGTCGAGTCGCACCACTTTCGCAATGATATCGAAGCTCCAAACAGTGTTGAGCAACTGCTCGCGAACGAAGGTGTGTCAGACATGACGGGAGGTGTAACGCGGCGCTCTCGCTTACGGAAAGTCAAGCTTTGAGAGCGTTTTCAACAGCGCCAGAAATGACGTTGCATGTGAGCGACCCACGAATCTCGTACGACGAGATCACGGCTCGCGACACGCTTTTTTATTACACGTCATTTATTCCTATTTGTCTGTAATCAAACGTTACTTATTCGTATCGCATTTGTACTTCCTGGTTGACCAGCACAAACCCTGTTGCCAGTTTGATACTTCACCGCTGCTCGACAACCGCACGGCGTCAGACCGCAACATTCGCATTTGGTTATGCGGTAGTGGCTCACGAAATGGCAGCCAACTTCTGGGCGTCGACACACTACCGCAACTGGCTGCGCAACGCGGACACGGTGATGAGCGACATGCAGAAGTCGATAAAACGGTTAGTTCGCGCGGACGCCCGCGATTCCCTACAACGCCACTGACCGACGCGAAGCGACCAGCCGTTATTTAGCGAGGAGGAGGTGCAGCGCATCAAGGTGAGCTACACGCAGATGATATCCACGCTCGCACTCAAGTCGGGGCTGCGCCAGCGTGTGGCCGCCACGGCCATAGTGTACTTCAAGCGGTTCTACGTGCGACACTCGCTGAAAGACCACGACCCGCGCCTGATTGCACCCGTGTCGCTGTACCTCGCCGCCAAGACCGAGGAGCACACCTTGCAGGCCAAGATTGTGGTGGCGCAGATGGCCGCGTTGTATGCCGCCGACCACCAGTACCCCTACTCGGTGAACCACATCTACGACTACGAGTTCAAGATCATCGCCGCGCTCGACTTTGACCTCATCATCTTCCATCCGTACCGCCCGCTCATGCAGTACGCGGCGGATGCCAACCTGTCCGACCTGCTCGCCACCGCGTGGCCGATATTGAACGACTCGTTTCGCTCCGACATCTGCCTCCTGTATCCGCCGTATGTAATCGCCATCGCTTGTATGTTCATGGCCGGCACCCTACACGACCGCGACATGCACGAGTGGATTGCGTCGCTGAAAATTGAGACGCAGGACGTCGTCGACGCCGTGCAAGTTTTGACCGCCATGTACAACGCGGGGCCCGCGCCCATTCGCGGCGCCGACAAGCAACTGGCGGTCATCAATAGTAAGCTGCAATCGCACTTCGGTCCACGCATTCAAAGCATCCCCGGCCCCATGTCGAAAAAGCCACCATCAAGTCGAAAAGTTAGGACATCCTAGTTTTTATTTGGTTGCCTGCTTACTCTTACCTCAGTTTCCTGTTTCCAATACAAAGCATCATTGAATTGTCTTCGACTCGTTCTTCCTGACTCAACCGTGTTCCTTTGCAGTGCAGCGACAGTTGCATTGTTACGGGGATTTCCTACACACAATCAGAGAATGCAGCCTTGTCATGGGCGAAGTACTGTGGACTGTTCGATAGAAAACGTGTTCAAATCGTGGGTATCCGGATTCCGCAGTTACCCGCAAAACTTTATGAGGTTGGGTCCTGCGTTCCATTCGCTTCTATTTGTGTTCCATCTCCTTCCAGCGGTTCATAGCCCTTGCTCGCACTCACCGCGTCGGCGGCGTACTTGGCCGGTCCATTCTTGCCGGCCAGTGGAGTGTAACTGGGGATGTTCGACGCTGCGGTGTTCGATCCGATGTTGACACGCAGACACAATGCGAGTGTGCCAGAAATGGACATCATAAGGCCGAACAGAACGAGAGACGTGTCGTAAGTGCCTGTATAGTGCGAGGTCCAACCCACAATTAGTGGACCGACAGCTCCTCCCACAACGCCCACACTGTTGATTAGTGCGAACCCAGCGGCGGCTGTATCTCCCGTCAGCATGGCCGTTGGCACACCCCAAAACGGACCAAACATAGACCAAACCCCAGCAGCGGCGGCGCTCAAACATGTGAGCAGTGGAATCAGTTGGTTGCCAAAGAATGAGTGAACTGCTGCTGCACCGAAGAATCCAATAGAAGAGAATAAGGCTGGCAGTGCAAGATGCAAGCGACGCTCAAGTGTACGGTCGGATGAACGCGCGACAAGAATCATCGCGAATGCCGAACAAATGTATGGGATGGCAGTCAGGAAACCGATGATAATTTCACTTTTGATACCCATCGAGTGGATTAGAAGTGGTAGCCAGAAAATGATACCATAGTACCCACACGAGTATAGCAGCCAGATTCCGATAATTACCCATAGCCATCGCAAACGGAGTGCTTGAGACAAGCCGTTCACTGCATGGCGGCTGTCGCGGTTTTCTTCCTGTTTACGCTGGCGGGCTGCCAACCAGGTGCGCTCCTCGAGATCCAAAAACCGTGCTTCTGTTGGTTCACCATCGAGGTAGTACAACATGTAAGCGCCTAGCATAATCGTGGGCACAGCTTCAGCTAAAAAGAGCCACCGCCACCCTCGAATCCCAATAAGGCCGTCCATATTCTCGAGAATGATTCCAGCGATAGGTCCGCCAATAATGCCAGAAACCGCTGTTGACGTCATTACTGCAGTGTAGTTGAGACCCATGTCCTCCTCGGAACACCATAGAGTCAGGTAGTAGATAACTGCAGGGAAGAATCCAGCTTCAGTGGCACCGACAAGTAGCCGCAGAACGTAAAAGTCGATAGTGCCGTTCACAAACGCCATTGCACCCGAGGCGAATCCCCACAGAATCAGAATGAATGGTAAGCCGAGGCGAGCTCCCAGCCGTTTCACCATAAGACTAGACGGGATACCAAACAAGGCATACGTCGCAAAGAAGATGCCAGCACCCGTGCCGTACACAATTTTCGAGAACCCGAGATCTTTGTTCATCTGAATTGCGGCGAAGGAGAGGTTCGTGCGGTCGATATAACACAGAAGGGCAGCCACGAAAAGCACAGGCAATAGTCGAGCTCGTACTTTCGCGTCGACGACAGCCTTCATTCGTGCCTCGGACTCCATGAGCTCAATGGACGGCGAAGTCATTTTGTTTCGCGGCGGTGCGTTCGCTTCGAGTCAGTGTGACCTGGGCTCTCAAGCAACCCTCAGACGGTGGTTGTCGTCTAGCTCCCGGTTCTGGTTATGGAATAGCTCAGCGCCACTCACGACGTAACGCTAGCAGGAGAATCGAGTGTAAGATATAGCCCAAATAGGCCATGAAAATTTGGTTAATTCAACTATGTAGTATTTTCTTGCCACGTAACAAATATTGCTAAGACGCATTAGCGGGTATACAAACTTAAAAACGGAAAATTCGAGATTTCGTTCCCGCTTTTTATTGAAAATCACAGGCTCGCACGACAAATTCTGCCCAATTACATTCCTCTCTGCAGTAATCTGCTGTCGTTGAACCCTATTAACCTGCGAGCAGGTTTATGTTCCGCCAATAAAAGCAAATTGTCACAAAGTTCAAAGCATGGTGATACCGCCTAGGGAACTCAAGGAAAAATCTAGAAGTATTCTAGTCAAGTGGGTGCCGCGATTTTCTGTCGATTTCGTTTTCGCACTCATCTTCCACGGCCCCCATGTTCCATAAATGCCCTAGACCATCTAGACGAGAGGGATGTTTGTGCTTTTATTAATAAAACCGAGCTAGCATATGTTCCTGTAACGTACCAATACCCTTGAATTTAGTTCACGATCCACCGCTTGCAAAATATCTACATCTTTCTTGTCCAAAGGTTACTACTGTAATCGTTGGTGATGAGCTGTGGGTGATTCCTAAAGAAATTGTGATGGTATAAAGGTGCTGACCTGTACAGTACAATGAGCAGTGCCAAAGCAGAATTAGTTTAGAAAAGCTGCCCTTCCTAATTATCGCGACATTGTTATAAAGAATACATGAGACTCATCGACAATCATAATTAAATGTGGTCACGGGATCACTTACTCCCCCAGTTCTTAATACTACAATATAATTTCAACTGAGTGCTTTTGTCTGGTCAAGAATTTTTATGGACTGACATGGAAAGGTGTAAAATCATAAAGAGTCAAAGTTGTATTCAAAAACTCTAGGGGCTCAGCCCGAAATTTTTTGTTTGCTGGAACCTAGGTCATAAAGAGACCTTCTTTCTATATAAAAACCTTCTATAAATTATCATTTCATAGAATAGAAAAATAAAATAATTTATTTAGTCATTTGAGAATTCCTAAATGCATATCTGACAGATTTCTAAATTATGGTGATAATTAGAATACAAGGAAAAATAAAATAAATTTCAAAAATATTAACAATCCAAAGCATATTGCTAAAATAGGTACGGTACATGTTTAATCGATAAGAGCAAATTTAATTGTAGGACCTCTCAATCAGTAGCTGAATCTATTTTTAGATTATCAGCCTATTTCTCTTCACAATATCCAATACTGAGAAAGTTTTTGAACCATAAAGAAGCACGAAACAGTGATTTAAATAGATTAATTCGTGAACTGATTGGATTTTCTTTTAATTAATATTTTATGTCTACTCAATTCTTTGAATTTCTGTTCTGTTAATGAAATTTTTACTCATTAACCACACAAAAAAGCAAAAATTTATTCAACTAGCAGATTACTTCAGCACGCGAAATACCTGATACTGTACTATCAGTGGAAGCAATAGCGGAAAGGGCGTAGCAAATGATGATTCTGAAGCCGTAATAAATTAATATAATCTGTGTTTAC
>JAAUYH010087271.1_pt1 | contig 13314 bp, 9 predicted proteins | sample 7278061 | NCBI WGS metagenome assembly JAAUYH01 (sample SAMN14350203, study PRJNA611818) | marine sediment metagenome | isolation source: surface marine sediment (0.6m) | place: French Polynesia: Moorea | collected 2018-08
AGCTGCTCCTGCAACGCCATGAAGATTGCGAACGTCCGCAGCGACGGCCCCATCTCCGCCCGGAACGCCTCGAAGGCCCGGGACCGGGCGGAACCGGATCCGTGATCGGCCAGGAAGTCCCCGAACGCCGCCCGCAACGCGAACTGGGTCAGCGTCGCCACGGTCGGGTAGTCGACCATGGTGGACGATCGCGCCTGTTCCAGCCGCTCCTGGAACGCCGGGTCGGCGACCACAGCCTCGGCCGCCGGTGAGGCGGCGAACTCGGGGACGACCTCGGGATCGATGTAGAGGACGTTCAGGAACTCGCGGCTGGCCGGTGAATAGGGGCTGCACTGGCCGGGTTCCGCCGGGAACAGGGAATGGAGCGGGTTGAGGCCGACCAGATCGGCGCCCTCGGCGGCCGCCAGCTCGGCCAGCCTGGCGAGGTCGGAGAAGTTGCCCACGCCCCAGTTGTGCCTGGACCGCAGCGCGTAGAGCTGGCAGCCCAGTCCCCAGACCCGGTCGCCGCCAAACGCATCGGCCGGCCCCCAGCAGCGGCGGGGAGCGACGATCAATCGGCAATGTCCGGAGACCGCTGCGTCGGTGCCCAGCGCCACATCCAACGCGTGATATCCCTCCGGCAGGCCGGTCGGCAGGTCCAGCCACAGCCGCAGGCGTCCGCCGTCGCGATCATGCTGCTCGACCGCCAGCTCGGAGGCCTGCGCCCGGCCTTGGCGGACGGTCCCGCTCTCTTCGGTGAGCGTCCAGGTGATCGCGGGGTCGCTGCCGGCATCGATGCACACGGTGACACGGCCGGGCTGCGCCTCGGCCGCGATCACCGAGACCGGCTCGACCAGACGGCCCCAGCGTCGGCCGGCGACGCGCTCGAGGCTGGCGCGCTGCTCCGCCTGGTCGGCCGCCGGGATGCCCATCGCCGCCAGCATGCGTCGTTTCTGCTCCGCCGTGGCGACGATGTGGTTGTGCCAGATGTCGTGGTAGCCCGGCTCGATCCCGGCCGCGTCGGCCAGGGCGTCAAGCGGGTCCACCATCGCCTCCCTCAAGGGCGAACACCATCAGCGCGCGGGCCGGGACCGGCTGCACCGCGCCCGGCCCGACCGTCAGGGTCCCGGATGGCCGGGCGGGCTCGGCGGTGTCGATCAGGCAGCTCCAGCGGCCGCCGGCGATCTCCGGCAGCCGGAACGGGACCTCCTCGGTATGGGCGTTGAGGGCCAGGTAGAGGACGTCGTCGGTCTCCACCTCGCCGGATGGCCCGAGGAACTCGCCGGCATCCCCGGCCAGCAGCAGCCCGATGGACCGGGCATGGGGGTCCTGCCACTGCTCGTCGGATTTCGGCGAGCCGTCCGGCGTGCGCCACTCGATATCGGGCACGCCGCGACCGGACCGCTCCCGCCCGTGCAGGAACCGGGGTCGCCGCAGGACCGGATGGTCGCGGCGCAGGGCCAGCAGGCGGCGGACGAAATCGTGCAGGGTGCGGCCGTCGTCATCGATCGCCGACCAGTCCAGCCAGCTGATCTCGTTGTCCTGGCAATAGGCGTTGTTGTTGCCGTTCTGGCTGCGGGAGAACTCGTCGCCGGCCAGGATCATCGGGGTGCCCTGGGACAGGATGGCGGTGGCCAGCAGGTTGCGCTGCTGGCGGGCGCGCACGGCCCGGATCTCCGGGTCGTCGCTCGGCCCCTCGACGCCGTAGTTGGCGCTGCAATTGTGGTCGTGGCCGTCGTTCCCGTCCTCGCCATTGGCCTCGTTGTGGCGCTCCACATAGCGGACGACGTCGGCGGTGGTGAAGCCGTCATGGCAGGCGACGTAGTTGATGGAGCACCAGGGCCGCCGTCCGTTGTGCTCGAACAGGTCGGCCGACCCGCTGATCCGCCGCGCCAGCTCGGGCATCACCCCGTGATCGCCGCGCCAGTAGCAGCGCACGGTGTCGCGGAAGCGGTCGTTCCACTCCGCCCAGCCGGCCGGGTAATGGCCGAGGCGATAGCCTTCCGGCCCGACATCCCAGGGCTCGGCGATCAGCTTCACCCGCGCCAGGACCGGGTCCTGGCGGACCGCGTCGAAGAAGCTGCCATAGGGGTCGAAGCCCGCGCCCTCGCGGCCGAGCGTGGTGGCGAGGTCGAAGCGGAAGCCGTCGACATGCATCTCCTCGACCCAGTAGCGCAGGCTGTCCATCACCATCTGCAGCACCCGCGGATGGCCGAGATTGAGCGCGTTGCCGGTGCCGGTGAAGTTGACGTAGTAGCGCGGCTGATCGGGGTCGAGGTGATAGTAGGAGGCGTTGTCGATGCCGCGAAAGCTGAGCGTCGGCCCCCGCTCGTTGCCCTCGACCGTGTGGTTGTAGACCACGTCCAGCAGCACCTCGATGCCGCTGTCATGCAGCCGCTTGACCATGGTCTTGAACTCGCCGATGTCGCCGGCGGAGAGATAGCGCGGCTCTGGCGCGAAGAAGCCCAGCGTGTTGTAGCCCCAGTAGTTCCTGAGCCCCTTCTGGACCAGGAAGCGGTCGTCGATGAAGGCGTGCACGGGCAAGAGCTCGACCGCCGTCACCCCGAGCGACTTCAGATGCGAGATGAGGGCCGGCGAGGACAGACCGCCGAAGGTGCCGCGTTTGGCGCGCGGCAGGTCCGGATGGCGGATCGACATGCCGCGGACATGGGTCTCGTAGATCACCGTGTCCGACCACGGGATCGCGGGACGGTGGTCGGCGCCCCAGGTGAAGGCCGGTTCAACCACCCGGCATTTCGGCATCCAGCGGGCGTTGTCGCGACGGTCGAAGGACAGGTCGGCGCGGCCCGAGCCGACCCGGTAGCCGTGATGGGCGTCGTTCCAGCGGAACTCCCCCTCCAGCGCCCGGGCGTAGGGATCGACCAGCAGCTTGTTCGGGTTGAACCGGTGCCCGGCCTCCGGCGCGTAGGGTCCGTGCACGCGGTAGCCGTAGAGCAGGCCGGGTGCGGCCTCCGGCAGGTAGCCGTGCCAGATGTCGTCGGTCAGCTCCGGCAGGGTGACGCGCTCGATCTCGCTGCGGCCGGTGCGGTCGAACAGGCACAGCTCGACCCGCTCCGCATGGGCCGAGAACAGCGCGAAATTGACCCCGTCGCCATCCCAGGTAGCCCCCAGCGGATACGGCCGCCCGGGCCAGACAACCGTGCCGCGGCTCATCAGGCGGCGGGCCGGCGCGGCTGCAGGATCAGCGCGCCGAGCGGCGGCAGGCTGAGGTCGAGGGAATAGGGCCGGCCGTGCCAGCCGGTCTGATCGGCGGTGACGGTGCCGAGATTGCCGGTGCCGCTGCCGCCGTAATCGGCGGCGTCGGTGTTGATCAGCTCGACCCAGTCGCCGCCTTCCGGCACGCCGATGCGGTAGTTGTGGCGCGGCACGGGGGTGAAGTTGCACACGATGGCGACCGGAGCATCGTCGCCGCCGCTCTTGCGCAGATAGGACAGCACCGAATTGGCGTCGTCCTGGGAGTCGATCCATTCGAAGCCGGCGGCGTCGCAATCCAGCCGGTGCAGGGCCGGCGTTTCGCGGTAGACCCGGTTCAGGTCGCGGATCAGGGCCTGCACGCCGGCATGGCGGGGGTCGTTCAGCAGGTGCCAGTCGAGGCCGGAATTATGGTCCCATTCCCGCCACTGGGCGAACTCACAGCCCATGAACAGCAGCTTCTTGCCAGGATGGGTCCACATGAACGCGTAGTAGGCGCGGAGATTGGCGAATTTCTGCCAGTCGTCGCCGGGCATCTTGGCGATCATCGAGCCCTTGCCGTGCACCACCTCGTCATGGCTGATCGGCAGCACGAAGTTCTCCGAGAAGCCGTAGAGCAGGCCGAAGGTCAGGTCGTGATGGTGAAAACGCCGATGCACCGGCTCCTTGGAGATGTAGCGCAGGGTGTCGTTCATCCAGCCCATGTTCCACTTGAACCCGAAGCCGAGCCCGCCGGCATCGACCGGGCGCGACACGCCGGGCCAGGCGGTGGATTCCTCCGCCACCGTCATGGCGCCGGGATAGCCGCCATAAACCTCGGTGTTCATCCGCTTCAGGAACTCGATCGCCTCCAGGTTTTCGCGGCCGCCATAGCGGTTCGGCACCCATTGCCCGGGCTTGCGGCTGTAGTCCAGGTACAGCATCGATGCGACCGCATCGACCCGGATGCCGTCCAGGTGATAGCGGTCCATCCAGTAGAGCGCGTTGTTGACCAGGAAGTTGGACACTTCCTGGCGGCCGTAATTGTAGATCAGGGTGTTCCAGTCCATGTGGAAGCCCTGGCGCGGGTCGGCGTGCTCGTAGAGATGGCTGCCGTCGAAATAGCCGAGCCCGTGCGGGTCGGTCGGGAAATGCCCCGGCACCCAGTCCAGCAGCACGCCAATGCCCTCGGCATGGCAGCGCTCGACGAAGGCCTGGAAATCGCCCGGATCGCCGAACCGGCTGGTCGGCGCATAGAGGCCGACCGGCTGGTAGCCCCAGGACCCGTCGAAGGGGAACTCGCTGACCGGCAGCAACTCGACATGGGTGAAGCCGAGATCCTTCACATAGGGCACCAGCTGGTCGGCGAGCTCCTGATAGGTCAGGTAGCGCAGGCCCTCCGACCCCACCCGCCGCCACGAGCCGAGGTGAACCTCGTAGACCGAGATCGGCGCGTCGCGGGATTGGGCCGCGGCGCGCCGGTCCATCCAATCGCCATCGCCCCAGCCCCGCTCCGGCAGGCCGTGCACGACCGAGGCGGTGCGCGGCGGCTGCTCGGCGTAGAACGCGTACGGGTCGGCCTTGAGCGGCATCAGCGCCCCGTCCGGCCCGACGATCTCGAACTTGTAGCGGGCGCCGGGCTCGATCTCCGGCAGGAAGATCTCCCAGACGCCGCAGGCATGGCGCAGGCGCATGGGATGCCGTCGGCCGTCCCACTCGTTGAAATCGCCGACCACCGAGACCCGCTTCGCGCTCGGCGCCCACACCGCGAAGGCGGTGCCCGCGACGCCGTCGATCACCCGGGGATGGGCGCCGAGCTTCTCATAGGCGTTGTGGTGCGAGCCTTCCGCCAGCAGGTGCACGTCCATCTCGCCGAGCACCGGCGGAAAGCCGTAGGCGTCCTCGATGACCGATGCGCCGCCCCCGGCCTGCAGCCTCAACCGATAGGGGAAGGGTTTCTTGCGGCGCGCCAGCTGCGCCTCGTACAGCCCGTCCGGGTGGACCCGGTCGAGGGCGGCGACCGCCTTGCCGCTCTTGCGCTCGACCACCTCGACCGCGCTGGCCTGCGGCTGGAAGGTGCGCACGACGAGGTGGCCGTCGGTGACATGCATGCCGAGCACGGAGAACGGGTCACCGTGCCGTGCCTGCACGATTGCGTCCATCTGCCGATCCGGCTCTGACGGCACGGCTGCCTCCCCAACGCGCTGAGTCCGGCGGCGTGCCCACCGGCTGTGACACTTCTAGCAGACTCTTGCGCGTGGGCGGCAGGAGGAATCCGCCGCCGGAGGCCGGTCAGCCGCCGGCCTGGGCCTGGATCAGGCGCCGGATGCTGTCGGTGGCGTCATCGGCCTGGCCGCGATCGGCGATCGAGCTCTGGTGGAAGAAGGCGGTGTAGAAATTGTCGTCGAGCGCGACGAACAGCGACACGTACAGCCCGGAGGTCTCGTCGCCGCATTGCATGGAGGCCGATTTGACCGCGTAGAGATCGCGGATCACCTCCGATTCGCCTTCGGAGCGGGTGAACGCGCCGGTGCAGGTCGATTCGAACTGGTCGATGTAGAGTTCGGTGAACTTGTCGATCTCGACCGCCCGGTTGGGACGCGGCGATTGATGCACGCCGCCGGTCAGGGTGCCGAGCGACCAGGCATAGCTGAGGGCCAGCGGGCTGCTGGCCGCATCCTGGGGCGCGACCGCGGCGTTCTCCAGGCCGGAGTTGCGCAGGATGCTGACCAGCGCCTCGCCGGTGAGGGCCGCCGGACCGGCCTGCGAGGCCATCGCCCGCGCCTCGGCCGCAAGGCCCCTTGCCGTGTCGATGCAGTCACGCAGCGCGGTGATGCTGTTGAAGGTACCGCTCAAGGCGAACCGGTAATTGCCGTAATCCGTCGCCACGTCGAGGTTGTTGCCCTTCATCAGCATGTCGACCAGCTGGTCGTCGATGCCGGTGGTCACCATCAGGATGGTGTCGGCGACCGCGCGGACCGGGAACGGCTTGACGAACACGCCGTCGACATTGACCTCGGCGACCGGCGGCTCTTCCTCCTCGTCTTCCTCCTCCTCGGGGTCCGCCTCCTCTGCTGCCTCCGTGGCCTCCTCCTCCTCATCAGCCAGCAGAGTCCAGTTCGGATTGAGCAGCCCGATATTGAGCTCGTAGCGCGGGCTCATGAGCAGCGCGAGCGTGAGGCCGTTGCCGTATTGGCGCGAGATCGAGCAGTGGCTGAACTGGCCGGTCTCGTTGTTGCCCTGTGCTCCGCCGGTCCAGCCGCTGACCTCGATGGTGAACTCCGGAGGCGGGGTCTGGGCGGCGGCGGATCCGACAAGGTTGGTGGCGGCGAAGGCAAGGCCGCCCACTGCGGCGGCGCAGAGCAGGGTCCTGGAAGTCATTGGCACTGAGTCCACAGTCTCACGCGGGCAGGGTTGGCGGCCGCTCCGCGACGGAGAGAAGCCGGGTCCGGCGGGTCCGCCGACAGGCACGATCGTGATCCGTACCGTGCCTGTCAATCGGCCGATCCGGCGCAAACATCTCCCCCGATGAAGGCCCTAATGTGGCATCGCAGCGGGGCGGCGGGCGCTAGTTGAGCAGCACGCTGGAGATTTCCCGGAGCTGGGTGCGGGCACGCAGCAGGTAGAAGCCCTGGGCCGCGAGATGGCTGGGAAGGACCTGGCTGTCGGGATCGCCGCTGATGACGACCAGCGGCTGCAGCGCCACGGCGCTGCGCAGGCTGGACAGCATCTCGTCCCAGACGGTGGTCAGGCCGACCGAGTCGATGACGCCGCTGAAATCGGTCCCAAGGGCCTGCAGGATCATGTAGTAGCCGTACATGCGGCCCTTGATCGAATAGAAGATGTCGTCGGCATCCATGTCGATCAGCAAGCCGCCGCCCTCCTCCAGATGCTCGGCGATGATCGCCGAGGAGGAGCCGAGATCGGCGGCGATCCGGTCGATGGTGCGGAGCAGGTTGTCGGCGCGCCGCTCGAACACGGCGTCGCCGGCGGCCAGCCGCTCGTTGTACTGGCGCAGCGCCTCGCTGGCGGAGCGGTATTGTGACTCGCTGTTGGCGACCGGCGCCAGGGAGGTCGAGAAGTCGAAGATCCAGCGGTCGCCGGGATAGCGCAGCAGACCGGCGGCCCGATCCAGATCCGGATCGACCTGGGAGGAGCCGCGCGCCCGGCCGATCTGGTCGCTCATCTCCACCGCGAAGCGGCTCAGCGCATAGATCATGCCCTGCTGGTAGTTGGGCATGTTGTCCAGGGCCCAGCCGGGCATGAAGAACGGGTCGTTCGCGGTCCAGTTGTGGGTGTCGATCTCGCGGCTGATCAGCGCCGACGCCATGTCGACCGCCTGGCTGCCGCCATCGACCGGCTCGGCGACCTGGAAGTTCACGTCGTCGTCGATCGTGTGCACCCAGATCATGCCGCCGAGATAGTACAGGAACACCAGGCCCACGAGCACCAGCAGGGTCGGCACGCCAAATCGCCGGACCCGGCCGCCGGACCGCGCAATGCGGTCGTAGAAGGCGGATAGGCGCTGGCGGATGGGGACCCGCGACCGGCTCGCCGGCGGCAGATCCTCGTCAAAGATGTCGTCGTGTTCTGCCATGGCTCCGGCGGATCAGGGTTTGCGCCCTTTCCATGTCGGAGCCGCGCCGGTCAGATCAAGGGGCGAGTCGGCCGGAAGGCTCAGGCGGGCGGCAGCACATAGATGGCCACCGCCGTGAAATGGCAGGCGCTGCCGGCCATGACGAACAGATGCCACACCACGTGATTGTAGGGCATCCGTTCCCAGATGAAGAAGATCACGCCGAAACTGTAGAACAGGCCGCCGACCAGAAGCCAGATGGCGCCACCAAGCCCGACGGCGCCCAGAAGCTCGCCGGCCGCGATGATGATCAGCCAGCCCATCGCCAGATAGATCGGCACCGATACACGGTCGGAATGGCTGCGATGGAAGACCTTGAACAGCACTCCGGCGACCGCCAGGGTCCAGACGATCACGAACAGCGTCCAGCCGACGACGCCCCCCATGCTGACCAGGGTGAACGGCGTGTAGGTGCCGGCGATCAGCAGGAAGATCGCGGCGTGATCGAGGACGTTCAGGACCGCCTTGGCCCGGGTGTGCTGGATGGCGTGGTAGATGGTGGAGGCGAGGTAGAGCAGCACCAGCGTGGAACCGTAGATCGCCAGGCTGACGATGTGGATGGCGGTTCCGTAGAGGGAGGCCAGGACCACGAGCACGGTGAGGCCGGCGATGCTGAGAACCGCGCCGACGCCGTGAGTTGCGGCATTGGCGATCTCTTCTCCGAGAGACTGGGTCTGCTCGTGAACCCGGTGACGGCCCATGTTATCGACGGCCTCCTGTCGTCTTTTTGTTTATTCCCGAGAACATGGTAGCAGTCCCGTGTTACAGGTCCATGGCCGATTACGGTTAACGGCCAAACACTTCCGTGATCGGCCGGCGAGAACGATGATCCACCGTCCAGGTCCATAGGTCGGAGCCCGCGATGCCGTCTCTCGAGCTCATGGTGAGCTTCGCCGTCGCGACGGCCTTGTTCGCCTATTTCCCCGGCCCGGCGCTGCTTTACACGGCGGCGCAGACCCTGGCGCGCGGCCGTCGCGCCGGCTACATGGCGGCCCTCGGCATCCATGTGGGCGGCTATGCGCATGTCGGCGCCGCCACGCTGGGATTGTCGGCCGTCTTCCGCCATGTGCCGGAAGCCTATCTGGTGCTCAAGCTGGCCGGAGCCGGCTATCTGATCTATCTCGGCCTGGTCATGCTGGTGCGCAAGCCCGAAGAGCGCGCCCTGCCCAGCTTCGCGGCAAAATCCGCGCGGCGCGCGTTCGCCGAGAGCATCGTCGTGGAGCTTCTCAATCCCAAAGTGGCGCTGTTCTTCCTGGCGTTCCTGCCGCAATTCGTCGATCCCGCGGCGACCCTGCCGATCTGGGCCCAGTTCCTGATCCTGGGCATGATCGTCAATCTGACCTTCTCCTCGGCGGACATCCTGTGCGTCGCACTGGCCTCGGCGGTCGTCGCCCGGGCACGCCGTGCCAACCTGGCCGAGCGGCTGTTCCGCTACGGTGCCGGGTCGATTCTGGTCGGTCTCGGAGCGCGCCTGGCTCTGACCCGCAACTGAGGGACGCGCCGCCGCGCCCGGCCGCATGGCCGGGCCAGCGTGCGGGTCGCCGGGGACGGCGCCTGCCGGCGGGCCGGCACTTTCCGCTGTTGCCTGCCCGGTTCCGGCGCTATCGTTGCGCGATCAACTGTAGCAGGGAGCGATAAGCAACAATGAAAATGCGCACGATGTCCCTTCTTGCCGTGGCCGCGACATTGGCGGCGAGCACGGCTCTGGCCCAGGATCTGTCGCCGGCCGTCGTCTTCGATATGGGCGGCAAGTTCGACCGGTCCTTCAACGAAGGAATCTACAACGGCGTCGAGCGGTTCCGCGAGGAAACCGGCATCAGCTACGCCGAATTCGAGGTCACCAACGAATCCCAGCGCGAGCAGGCCCTGCGCCGCATGGCGCGCAGCGGCTCCGACATCGTCATCGCCGTCGGCTTCGCCCAGGCGCCGGCGCTGGAGGTGGTCGCAGCGGAGTTCCCCGATACCAAGTTCACCCTGATCGACATGGTCGTCGACCTGCCGAACGTGCAGTCGGTGGTGTTCAAGGAGCATGAAGGCTCTTTCCTGGTCGGCATGCTGGCCGCCATGGCGTCGGAATCCGATGCGGTCGGCTTCGTCGGCGGCATGGACATCCCGCTGATCCGCAAATTCGCCTGCGGCTACGAGCAGGGCGTGCACTATGTCGACCCGGACATGGAGGTCTACCAGAACATGACCGGCACCACGCCGGCGGCCTGGAACGACCCGAGCCGGGGCGGCGAGTTGGCGCGCAGCCAGTTCGACCGCGGCGCCGACGTCGTCTACGCGGCGGCCGGCGGCACCGGAACCGGCGTCTATCAGGCGGCGGCCGACAGCGGCAACCTGGCGATCGGCGTCGACAGCAACCAGAACTACCTGCATCCGGGCACCATGCTGACCTCGATGCTGAAGCGGGTCGACGTTGCCGCCTATGACGCGTTCTCGGGCGCCATGAACGACACCTGGCAGCCGGGCATCAAGGTCCTGGGCCTGGCCGAGGATGGCGTTGGCTGGGCACTCGACGAGCACAACGAATCGCTGATCACCCAGGAAATGAAGGACGCGGTCGAGCAGGCCAGCGCGGCGATCATCGCCGGGAACATCTCGGTGGTGGACTACACGTCCAACAACGACTGCTCCTACTAGCGCCGCCCTCCAGCCGCGATGGAAGGCGCTCAGAGCAAGCCGGCGGCCGGCGGCGACCCCAGCGCGGGTCCGCCGCCGGCCATCGCGCTGGCCGGCATCAACAAGCATTTCGGCCCGGTCCACGCCAACAAGGACGTCTCGCTGAGGGTCGCCAAGGGCACGATCCACGGCATCATTGGCGAGAACGGTGCCGGCAAATCCACCCTGATGAGCATCCTGTACGGCTTCTACCAGGCCGACAGCGGTGAGATCCGGGTCAACGGCCAGACCCGGGTCATCCAAAGCCCGGACGATGCGATCGACTGCGGCATCGGCATGGTGCACCAGCACTTCATGCTGGTGGATCCGTTCACCGTGCTCGAGAACGTCATGCTGGGCAGCGAGGGCGGAGCGATTCTGTCCGACGGGATGGGCAAGGCCCATGCCGAGCTGGAGCGGCTGGAGAAGGAATACAATCTGGAGGTCGATCCCGACGCCCTGATCGCCGACATACCGGTCGGACTGCAGCAGCGGGTGGAGATCCTGAAGGCCCTGTACCGCGGCGCCGAGATCCTGATCCTGGACGAGCCGACCGGTGTGCTGACGCCGCAGGAGGCCGACCAGCTGTTCCGCATCCTCGACACCCTGCGCGAGCAGGGCAAGACGATCATCCTGATCACCCACAAGCTGCGCGAGATCATGGCGATCACCGACAACGTCACGGTGATGCGGCGCGGCGAGGTGGTGGCCAATGTGGCGACCGCCGACACCAACCGGGAACAGCTGGCCGAGATGATGGTCGGCCGGACGGTCCTGCTGCGGGTCGACAAGCAGCCGGCCGAGCCCAAGCACACCGTGCTGGAGGTCCGGCATCTCGACGTGATCGACCGGCATGATGTGCGCCGGGTCAAGGACGTCTCGTTCGCGGTGCGCGCCGGCGAGATCGTCGGCATCGCCGGCGTCTCCGGCAACGGCCAGTCCGAGCTGCTGGCGGCGCTGTCCGGCATGGTGCATCCGGCCAAGGGGGAGATCCTCATCAACGGCAAGGACATCCGCTCGGTCGGGGCCGATGACGCTAAGGACATGCGCGAGCTGGGCATGGCGCACGTGCCCGAGGACCGGCTGCATGACGGGCTGGTGCGCACCTTCGCCGCCAACGAGAACATCATTCTCGGCTATCACGACGACCCGCATTACAACGGCCGCATCCTCATGGACCGGCACGCCATCATCGATACCTGCGGCCGGTACATGGAGGATTTCGACGTCCGCCCGCCCAACGCCATGCTCAAGGCGGCGAACTTCTCCGGCGGCAACCAGCAGAAGCTGATCGTCGCCCGCGAGATGGAGCGGGATCCGGCCCTGCTGCTGGTCGGCCAGCCGACCCGCGGCGTCGACATCGGCGCCATCGAATTCATCCACCGCCGGCTGATCGCCATGCGCGACGCCGGCAAGGCGGTGCTGCTGGTCTCGGTCGAGCTGGACGAGATCATGTCGCTGAGCGACCGGATCCTGGTGATGTTCGACGGCTACATCGTCGGCGAGGTCGCCCAGAAGGACGCCAACGAGAAGGCGCTCGGCCTGATGATGGCCGGCATTCGGCCCGAGGGCCTTGCCGAACAGGGAGCGCCGGACGAGCTTCCGACGGCGGCGTCGTGAGCGCGCCGGCAGGACAGGCCTCGGTCCCGCGCTGGGTCAGCATCGGCCTGATCCCGCTGATCAACCTGGTGCTGGCCCTGGTTGTCTCGGGCATCGTGGTGCTGATCATCGGCGAGAACCCGCTGGAAGCCATGCGGCTGCTGGTGTACGGCGCCTTCGTCGGCTACGGGCCGTTCGGCGAATCCATCGGCTTCACCCTCTATTACGCCACCAACTTCGTCTTCACCGGGCTGTGCGTCGCCATGGCCTTCCATTGCGGGCTGTTCAATATCGGCGGTGAAGGCCAGGCCTATATCGGCGGACTGGGCGTCGGCCTCGCGTGTCTGTATTTCGACTTCCTGCCCTTCGTGCTGATCCTGCCGGTGGCGATCGTGGCGGGTGCCCTGTTCGGCGCCGGATGGGCCTTCATTCCGGGCTATCTGCAGGCCAAGCGCGGCAGCCATACGGTCATCACCACCATCATGTTCAACTTCATCGCCGCGGCGTTGATGAACTACCTGATGGTCAACGTGCTGATCCGGCGCGGCCAGATGTCGCCGGAGAGCCGGCCTTTCCTCGAGCACACCTTCCTGCCGCAGATGCACGAGATGCTGGGCTGGCTTGGGATCAGCTTCGGCGCCTCGCCGCTGAACCTCTCGTTCATCTGGGCGCTGATCTGCTGCGTGCTGGTCTGGGGCTTCATCTGGCGCACGCGCTGGGGCTACGAGCTGAGGACCGTCGGCCAGAACCAGCGCGCGGCCGTCTATGGCGGCATCTCGGTATCGAAGAACATCGTGCTGGCGATGGTGATCTCCGGCGCCCTGGCCGGGTTCGTCGGCCTCAACGAGATCATGGGCGTGCAGCACAGGCTGCTGCTCAACTTCGTGGCCGGCTACGGCTTCGTCGGCATCGCCGTGGCGCTGATGGGACGCAACCACCCGGTCGGCATCCTGCTCGCCGCGCTGCTGTTCGGGGCCTTGTACCAGGGCGGCGCCGAACTGGCCTTCGACATGCCGAAGATCACCCGCGAGATGGTGGTGGTGATCCAGGGGCTGGTGATCCTGTTCGCCGGCGCGCTGGAGAACATGTTCCGGCCGCAGATCGAGGGCTTCTTCCTGAAGCGGTCGGAAGCCCGCCTGGCGGCGGCGGCGGAATAAGGACGCGGCGATGGAGTTCTTCACCCTCTTCATCCTGGTCCTCGACGCCACCTTCCGGGTCGCCACCCCGCTCGTGCTGGCGGCGTTGGC
>JAAUYH010246429.1_pt1 | contig 13314 bp, 15 predicted proteins | sample 7278061 | NCBI WGS metagenome assembly JAAUYH01 (sample SAMN14350203, study PRJNA611818) | marine sediment metagenome | isolation source: surface marine sediment (0.6m) | place: French Polynesia: Moorea | collected 2018-08
ACCATTAGAACCGCAAGGGAGGACGAGCTCATGGCGCGCGTGGCATTGGTGACCGGCGGCACCCGGGGCATCGGGGCGGCGATCTCCGTGGCGCTGAAGAACGAGGGCTACACGGTTGCGGCCAACTACGGCGGCAACGACGAGGCTGCGAACAAGTTCAAGGGAGAGACCGGGATCCCGGTCTACAAGTGGGACGTCAGCGACTTCGAGTCCTGCAAGGCCGGCATCGCGCAGGTCGAATCCGATCACGGCCCGATCGAGGTGCTGGTCAACAACGCCGGCATCACGCGCGACGGCACGCTGCACAAGATGGCGCCGGAAGCTTGGCGCGCGGTCGTCGCCACCGACCTCGACTCGCTGTTCAATATGACGCGCAACGTCATCGAGGGCATGCGCGAGCGCAGCTACGGCCGGATCATCAACATCTCCTCGGTGAACGGCCTGAAAGGCCAGTTCGGCCAGTCCAACTACGCCGCCGCGAAGGCCGCGCTGGTCGGCTTCTCCAAGTCGGTGGCGCAGGAGAACGCCGGCAAGGGCATCACCGTGAACGTCGTGGCGCCCGGCTACATCGCCACCGAGATGGTCAAGGCCGTGCCCGAGGACGTGCTCAAGGCGAAGATCCTGCCGCTGATCCCGGTCGGCCGGCTGGGCGAGCCCGAAGAGGTCGCGCGCTGTGTCACCTTCCTGGCCGCTGAGGACGCCGGCTTCATCACCGGCTCCACGCTCTCGGCCAACGGCGGTCAGTACATGGCCTGAGAAGGCCTGAACGTCCGCTCATTTGTTGGTAGATCGTTTGCATTCGCCCTCCCTAGCCTGGGAGGGCGTTTGCCGTTGTGCCGCGAAGGTGGAGCGGGCGGCCGAATGGTCGAACGCAGACTTGGTGGTAGAACGGCCATATCTGGCGGTCCGCCGATGAGCGACTATCCCAACCGGCCGCTGATCGGCGTCGGCGTCATCGTCTTCAAGGAGGATCGCGTGTTGCTGATCCGGCGCGGCAAGCCGCCGCGCGCGGGCCAGTGGAGCCTGCCCGGCGGGCGCCAGCGCCTGGGCGAGACGGTGCGCGAGACGGCGGCGCGCGAGGTGCGCGAGGAGACCGGCTGCGAGGTCGAGGTAACCGCTCTGCTCGACGTTCTGGATTCCCTGACCCGCGATGCGGCCGGCGAGATCCAGTACCACTACACCCTGGTCGACTTCCTGGCCGAGTGGCGCGGCGGCGAGGCGCGGGCCGCCGGCGACGCCGCCGAGGTCGCCTGGGCAGACCCGGACGCGCTCGAGCCCTACGACCTCTGGTCCGAGACCCTGCGGCTCATCGCGCTGGGGCGGGAAAGGCGCAGCTAGCGGTCAGCCCGCAAAGTGTTCCTTGTGCAGCTCGACCATGGCGGCGAGCGAAGGCACTTCCCAGTCGGGCACGACCTCGCTCGGCGGCGGCTTGTCGGCGCCGGCGCCCGTCTTGCCGGCGCGGCGGTTGATCCAGATCGTGGTGAAGCCCATCGCCTTCGCCGGCACGTGATCGTGGTGCAGGCTCTGCGCCGTGTGCAGGATCTGCTCCTTGGCGACGCCCATCTCGGCGAGCTGCGCCAGCGCGCGCTCGAAGTGCGCCGGCGCGGGTTTGTAGGAACCCACGTCCTGGGCCGTGACCAGAAGGTCGAACTCGACGCCGAGCTTCGCGGCGCTGTGCGCGAAGGAGGCGCGGTCGATGTTCGACAGCACCGCCAGCTTGTAATGCCGCTTGAGATAGGCGAGCGCCTCGGCGCTGTCGGGAAAGGCGGGCCAGTCTTTCACCGAGTCCCCGAAGGCCTCGGCCTCGCCCGGCGCGGCCGCGATGCCGAGCTCGCCGGCGATGCCGAGGAAAGCCCCGGCCAGGATGTCCGGATAGAGTGCGCGCGGCCGCGCCGTCTGCTGCACCCATTCGTGGCGGCCGAAGGCGCCGAGCAGCGCACCGTCCTCGACGGCGCGCCCATGCCGCTCGGCCCAAGGCCGAAGCGCGTTCAGAATGCCGCTCTCCCAGTCGATCAGCGTGCCGTAGCAATCGAAGGTGAGGACTTTGAAGTCGGTGAGTTTCATGGGCGTTGCTCCCGGTGCGCCGAGCCGCGCTTGCTCCCCAGTCATAGCCGCGATAGGAGAAGCGCGCCATGACCGCGTTGGAAGCTCACGCACGACGCCATCCGCTGCGCGCCACATTGATCGGCGGCATCGCCGTCCTGTTGTGGGCCTTGCTGGCGCTGTTCACGACCTGGGCCGCGGGGGTGCCGCCCTTCCAACTCGTCGCCATGACCTTCGCGGTCGCCTTTCTGGTCAGCATGCTGACCTTGAGCCTGCGCGGCCGCCGGGCCTTCGCGCGGCTGCGCCAGCCGGCCGCGGTCTGGGCGCTCGGGGTGACTGGCCTTTTCGGCTATCACTTCTTCTATTTCGTCGCCCTGGCCAACGCGCCGGCGGTGGACGCGAGCCTGATCGCCTATCTCTGGCCGCTGCTGATCGTGGTCTTCTCGGCCTTGCTGCCGGGCGAGCGGCTGCGCTGGTTCCACGTCGCGGGCGCGCTGATGGGTCTGGCGGGCGCGGGCCTGCTGGTGACGGGCGGCGGCACGGTCTCCTTCAAGGCCGAATTCGCCTTGGGCTATCTGGCGGCGCTCGCCTGCGCGCTCACCTGGTCGAGCTACTCGGTCGCCAACCGGCGCTTCGGCCGGGTGCCGACCGACGTGGTCGGCGGCTTCTGCGGCGCGGTCGCCGCGCTCGGCGCGCTCTGCCACCTCGCCCTCGAGACCACGGTCGTGCCGGACGCGGGCCAGTGGCTCGCCGTGCTGCTGCTCGGCCTCGGGCCGGTGGGCGCGGCCTTCTTCGCCTGGGACCATGGCACCAAGCACGGCAACATCCAGGCGCTGGGCGCCTTCTCCTATGCCGCGCCGCTGATCTCGACCCTGGTCCTGATCGGCTTCGGCAAGGCCGAGGCGACCTGGGTGGTCGGCCTGGCCTGCGCGCTCATCGCCGGCGGCGCGGTGCTGGCCTCGAAGGAGCTGCTGCGCCGCTCATGAATCCCGCGCTGATCATCTTCGATCTCGACGGCGTGCTGGTCGACAGCGAGCTCTTGTCGGCGCGCGCGATCTCCGAGATCCTGGCCGAGCACGGCGTGGCCATCACCGTGGCCGAGGTCGCGGCGCGCTTCACCGGCCTCACCGACCGCGAGATCGCCGACTGGGTCGCACGCGAGACCGGCCGGCCGATCCCGGCGGATTTTCCCGCCCGCGCCGAGCGGCGCACGCTCGAGCTGTTCGACGGCGCGCTGCAACCGATCCCCGGCGCCCTCGAGCTGCTGCAGGCGATCGCGCTGCCGGTTTGCGTCGCCTCCAACAGCCCGCCCGAACGGGTCGCGCGCTCGCTCAGCGCCGCCGGCCTGAGCGCACATTTCCCCGAGGGCACGTACTTCTCCGCGGCCGCCGTGGCGCGGCCGAAGCCGGCGCCGGACGTCTTCCTGCACGCGGCCAAGACGATGGGTGCGACACCCGGCGATTGCCTGGTCGTCGAGGACAGCCCCACCGGCGTGCGCGCCGCCGCGGCCGCCGGTATGACGGTGCTCGGTTTCGTCGGCGCCGGACACGTCGCCGATCCGGCTGCGCTCGGCGCGTCGCTGCGGGCCGAGGGGGTGCGGGAGGTCCTGGAACGGTTGGAAGTCCTGACGGAGCTGATCTCCCCGGCCTAACCCGATCCCCGCGGCGTCGGCCGCCAGTCGGGCGGGGCGAGCTCGAAGCCGGCGAACTCGAAGGCCGGCGACACGGTGCAGCCGACCAGGGTCCAGGCGCCCAGGCTCTCGGCCGCCTGCCAGGCGCCGGCCGGGACCACCGCCTGGGGCTGCTGGTGCGCCCCCAGGTTTGGGCCGAGATGGACCGCGCGGGCGTCGTGGCCGTTCTCCGAGATGGTGAGCGCCAGCGGCCCGCCGGCGTACCAGTGCCAGATCTCGACCGCGTCGATCCGGTGCCAGTGGCTCACCTCGCCCGCCTTGAGCAGGTAGTAGATCGCCGTCGTCGCGCCGCGCCCGCCGCCCTCGGGGACGTGACGGTAGGTCTCGCGGTAGTGCCCGCCCTCGGGGTGCGGTTGGAGGCCGAGGCGGGCGATGACTTGGTCGGCGTCCATCGCGCGCTCAGGCCTCGCGCGGCAGGGTCGCCTGCATCGAGGGACGCTGGGAGAACTCGGCGTGCCAGGCCGCGAGCTTGGGACGGCCGTCGCGCCAGGCGAGGTCGGGCACACGGAAGTCGACGTAGTCGAGCGCGATCGCCACGGTGATCGAGCCGATGGTCGGCTGGCCGCCCAGCGCCTCGACCTCGCGCTCGAGCAGGTCGAGGGCCCGCTCGATCTTGCCGGTCTGGCGCTCGACCCAGAGCGGCCAGCGCGCCGCCTCGGGCCGCCGGCCGGTCTCGATGAAGGTCAACACGGCAGCCTCCAGGATGCCGTTGCCCAGGGCCTGCTGGCGCAACGCCGTCCAACGCTCCGGCCCGTCGGGCGGGAACAGCTTGGCGCCGTCATGCAGGCTGTCCAGGTACTCGCAGATCAGCGCGGAGTCGAATAGCACGCGCCCGTCTTCGGTGGTGAGCGCCGGCACCTTGCCCAGCGGATTGACGTTGGGCAGGTCGTCCTTGGCGTCCCAGGGGTTGGCCGGGACCCGCTCGATCCGATCGTCGAGGCCGGTCTCCAGGGCCAGCACCGTTACTTTGCGGACGTAGGGCGAGGTGGGCGAAAAGCGGAGCTTCATGGGCCTGATGTCCTCCCTAGTGTCCCGAATCCTAAATTCGATTGATCGAATTTCGGATTCAAAGGGACACTAACTCTATAGAATCTAGTGTGATTCAGCTTCCATAGTTCGTCACACTTGATGTGATGAACTATGGAACCATCACACTAGAGCCTGATCCGGTCACACCGAAACGGTGTGACCCGTGAATCAGTCTCTAAGCTATTAAAGTAGAGCAAGATTCACGAGTTAGATCGATTCGATCTAACTCGATCTTGCTCTAGGCGTTGCCCGGGGAGCCTAGCATCGCCATCTCCCTCTACGAAGCCCGGGCGCGGCGTTAACCGCTGCGCCGCCGATTTCGTGCTAGGGTGATGGCACCATGTGGACGGACGTCGTCGATCTTCGGGACTTTTACGAGTCGCGGCTGGGCCAGGTGGCGCGGCACATGATCCGCAGCCGGGTCCGCTCGATGTGGCCCAACCTGAGCGGCGAGCGGGTGCTGGGCCTCGGCTACGCGACGCCCTACCTGCGCCAGTTCCGCGGCGAGGCCGAGCGCGTCGTGGCGGTCATGCCGGCGGGGCAGGGCGTGCTGCATTGGCCGCCGGAAGGCCCCGGCGCGGTCGCGCTGGCCGACGAGACCGAGCTGCCCTTGCCCGACAACTCGATCGACCGGGTCATCGTCGTGCACGGCCTGGAAAGCAGCGAGCACCTGCGCGTCATGCTGCGCGAGGTCTGGCGCGTGCTGACCGGCGAGGGGCGGATGCTCGCCGTGGTGCCGAACCGGCGCGGCATCTGGGCGCGGGTCGACCGCACGCCCTTCGGCTGGGGCCATCCCTACAGCCCGTCCCAGCTGTCGCGGCTGCTGCGCGATCACATGTTCACGCCGGCGCGAACCGAGCAGGCGCTCTTCGTGCCGCCGACCCGCTCGCGCACCCTGCTGCGCTCGGCCGCCCCCTTGGAGCGGCTGGGGCGCAGCTGGTTCCCGCATTTCGCCGGCGTGGTTCTGATCGAGGCCGGCAAGCAGCTCTACGCCACCACCGCGGTGCGCGAGCGCCGCCGCCTGCGTCGTCCGGCCGTGGTCCGCTTCCCGCAGGTCGCCGGCCGCAGCCGCCCGCCCGACGAGCCGGCGTGACGGCCGCCTTGCCGCGCGCCTAACGGTCCACCCCCATGAAGCTCTCACGCATGATCCAGGCCGTCGACCTGCACGCCTGCGGGGAGCCGAGCCGGGTCATCGTCGGCGGCGTGCTCGACGTGCCGGGCGCCAGCATGTTCGAGAAGATGCGCAGCCTCGCGACCGAGGCCGACGGTCTGCGCAAACTCATGCTGCGCGAGCCGCGCGGCTATCCGGCGACCTGCTGCAACCTGATCCTGCCGCCGACCCGCCCCGAGGCCGACGCCGGCTTCGTGATCATGGAGCAGGTCGAGTACCCGCCCATGTCGGGCAGCAACACCATCTGCGTGGCGACCGCGCTGATCGAGACCGGGATGGTCGCCGCCCGGGAACCGATGACAGAACTCACGCTGGAAAGCCCGGCGGGCCTGATCCAGGTCGAGGCCGAGGTCGCCGACGGCAAGGTCAAGAACGTGACCTTCGAGAACGTCCCGGCCTTCGCCGTGCACCTGGACCGCAGCATCGAGGTACCCAACGTCGGGGCGGTCACGGTCGACGTCGCCTACGGCGGCATGTTCTACGTGATCGTGGAAGCCGAGGCGCTGGGGCTCACCATCGCGCCGGAGCAGGGCGGCGAGATCGTGCGCCTGGGCGAGATGGTCAAGGCGGCCGCGCGCGAGCAGCTCCCCGTCGTGCATCCCGAAAACCCTGACATCGCGGGCATCACCATCGTCGTTATCTCGGCGCCGCCGACACACCCCGATGCGGCGCTCAAGAACGCCGTGGTGGTCTCGAGCGGCGAGCTCGATTGGTCCCGGCCCGCCACCTGGACCGGCGCCATCGACCGCTCGCCCTGCGGCACCGGCACTTGCGCCAAGATGGCGGTGCTCCACGCCAAGGGCGAGCTGGGCCTGAACCAGGACTTCGTGCACGAGGGGATCCTGGGCACCACCTTCACCGGACGGTTGATCCGCGAGACCAAGGTCGGCGACTACCAGGCCGTGGTGCCGACCTTGAGCGGCCGCGCCTGGATCACCGGCTTCGCCAACTACGTCGTCGACGCCGAGGATCCCTTTCCCGAGGGCTTCACCGTCGGCGACATCTGGGGCGGGCTGAAGGATTAACGAGGCGAATGCCATGAACCTGGAGAGCCTGACCCTCAGGGCCATCGATGCGCGGCCGCTCCTGCTTCGGTTGGAGCGGCCGGTGATCGCGCGGATCGCCACGATCACCGAGTGGCCGCTCATCTTGATCGACCTGCACACCGAGGAGGGCGTCGTCGGGCGCAGCTACTTGGAGCCGTATGTCCCGAAATCGATGGCCTACCTCGTTCCCGCGCTCCGCGATCTCGGCGAAATGCTGAAGGGCCGCCGGCTCGCTCCCGTCGAGCTCTTCGAAGCCGGGCGCAAGTCGCTTCACTTCGTGGGCTACGAAGGGATGTCCCTGATCGCCGTCTCGGGGTTGGACATGGCGGCCTGGGACGCGCTCGCCAGGGCCGCCGATGTGCCGCTCTGCGTGCTGCTCGGCGGCTCAGTTGGCGCGGTCAAGGCCTACAACAGCAACGGCCTTTGGCTCAAACCGCCGGACGCGGTGGCGGCGGAGGCCGTCGAGCTGCGCGAAGAGGGCGGTTTCGAAGGCCTCAAGCTGCGTCTTGGGCGTGAGCGGATGGCGGACGACTTGGCGACCATCGAGGCCGTCCGCCGCAGCGTCGGTGAGGACATGGACCTCATGGTCGACTTCAATCAGGGTCTGCACCTTGGCGAAGCGCTGCGGCGTTGCCACGCGATCGACGATCTTGGACTTGCCTGGATGGAGGAGCCCATCGTCTACGACAATCTCGACGGCTATCGGCAGCTGGCCGCCGAACTCGGCACTCCGATCCAGATCGGCGAGAACTTCTACGGCCCGCGCGACCTTCACCGCGCGCTGCAGATGAAGGCCTGTGACTACGTGATGCCGGACTTCATGCGCATCGGCGGAGTCACCGGTTGGCTGCGCGCGGCCGCCAGCGCCGGCGCGGCCGGCGTGCCGATGTCGACGCATCTCTATCCCGAAGTGGCCGCCCATGTCATGCGGGTCACCGAGACAGCGCACTGGCTGGAGTGGCAGGACTGGGCCGATCCGATCCTGCAGCAACCCTACGAAATCAAGGACAGCCTGCTCCATATCCCTGAGCGCCCCGGCTTCGGCCTGGACTGGGACGAGGACGCGGTAAAGGCCCACGCGGCGGATCTCTAGGCCGCAGAGGATTGGGATAGGGGATCAATCCAGAAACGACGGCAAACGCCGCAGAAAGGTCTCGACGTCGTCCCCTGTCGTGAAGAGATGCGCCGAGGCGCGGACCCGGGCGTTGTCGCCCCAGACGAAAACGTTCTCCGCGGCGGCCTTGCGCACCACCCCTTCGCAGTCCGGCCAGGCGAAGGCCGCGTTGCCGGCGCGCTCCGACGCCGCGGAGGGCGTCATGACGTCGAGGCCGAGGTCGTGCAGGCCCTCGACCATGCGGCCGCTGAGGGCACGGGTGTGCGCGGCAATCGCCTCGATGCCGAAGCGCTCGAGATAGGCCAGCGACTCGCGCAGCAAATAGGCGCCCAGATGGCCGACGTTGCCGTACTCGGCACGCTTGGCGTCGGGCTTAAGGTGAAACGCGCCCGCGTCGGCACCTGGCTCGGCCGACCACCAACCGACACCCGCGGGCCGGAAGTCGGGCCGGCGGGGCCGGTTCCAGGTCAGGACCCCCTCGTGCACGCCGAGCAGGAACTTGTAGCAACAGCTCACGAGGAAATCGCAGAGCGTGCCGTCCACCGGCACCACGCCCATCGCGTGGCTCGCATCGACCACGAACACGGTCGGCCGATCCGCCAAGCCGCGCGACAGGGCCTCGATGTCCAGGTGCTGACCGGTGAGCGCGATGACCTGACTGACGTAGAGCAGGCGCGTGTCGTCGTCACAGGCCGCGAGGAGCGCGTCGGTGCCGATATGCCAGCCGTCGGCCGGCACCAGGCGCAGCTCGACGCCACGCCGCCGCAGGTTGGCCAGGGCGTAGCGCCCGGAGGCGAAATCGAGCTCGGGCGCGACGACGTTGCCACCGCCGCGCCAGTCGAGGCTGGAGATCACCTTCTCGATCCCCTCCGAGGCGTTGCCCACGAGGGCGATGTCGCCGCTTTCGATTCCGGTCAGCTTGGCGAGCTGCAGGCGGACCTCGTCGACCACGCGCCAATGGGTGTGATAGCCCTCGAAGCCATTGGCCTTGTCGGCGGCGAAGCGCTCGAAGGCCTGCCGGTGCGCCTTCAGCAGCGGCGGCTCGCCGCCGGTCGCCAGATGGACCTTGCCCTCCAGGCCGATGAAGTCGCTCTTCGGTGCGGGCAGGGGTTCGCTGGTCATCCGGCCACTGCCCCGACGGCCCTCATTCGATCCGCAGCGTGACCGGCGACAGACCCTCGAAGCGTGCCTCGATCGAGGATCCGGTCCGCGGGTAGATCGTCTTCACGACGCTGCCGAGCGTCACCACCTCGCCGGCTCTCAGGCGGCCGCCGCGCGAGGCCAAATGTTCGGCCAGCCAGGCGAGCGCGTTGAGCGGATGGCCGAGGATGGCCGCGCCCTTGCCCACCTGCTCCGGCGGCGCGTCATCGATTTCGAAGCCGCCGGTGAGCGCCGCCAGGTCGCCCAGGGAATCGAGCGGCTGGGCGTCGCCGAGGACGCAGCCGACGGAGAAGAAGTCGTCCGCCACCAGGCTCGGCGTCGAGGCGGTTTCGAAGTCGCGGAAGCGGTGGTCGACGATCTCGACCGAGGCCATCACGCCGCCAACGGCCGGGGCGACGGTGGTCGCGTTGTGCCCATCGGGTCGTGCGTCGATGTCGGCCGCTAGCCTGACCGCGATTTCGCACTCCAGCCCGAGCTGGAAGAAGTCCGCCGCCCGGAGCACCGCCTGGCCGTCGTAGAGCGTGGCGCGGTAGAGCGTCCCGGCACAGGGATGGGGGATGTCCAGATAGGCCTGCATGACCGGTGTGGTGCAGCCGATCTTCCAGCCAACCGGCTCCCCGAGCCCGCGCTCGGCCAGCAACGCGCGCAGCGAGTCTTGTATCGCGTAGGCGTCGTCGAGCGTCTGCGGCCGGCAGCCTTCCGGCAGCTCGTCGAGCTGGGCGTCGCGGCCGTTGGCGCGGAGCCGCAGGTCGGCGAGGATGTCGGCCGCGGTGTTTATGGCTTTAGGGTTCAACACCGATTTCCGCTGGGTTCAATGATACAAGGTGCTCTGGGGCACCTTAGTGCGTTCTTCGAGACGCGCGCTCCGGGCGCTCCTCAGAATAAGGGTGGTTTTGGATGCCATGAAGACTGACCCTCATCCTGAGGAGACCGCGTGAGCGGGCGTCTCGAAGGACGCGCCTTGGAGCTGCAGCCTTCATCATCCCCGCTTCAACAGGAACATCCCGTGCTGACCGAGCAGGTTGGCGAGCCAGGGCGAGGCGACCTGCTTCGGACAGCCGCGGTCGTCGAGCGCCAAGAACTTCTCGACCGTGATCCCGGTCTCCCGGCACAGCATCAGGAAATCGCGGATCGTGCAGAGGTGGATGTTCGGCGTCTCGTACCACTGGTCCGGCAGCGAGTCGGTGATCGGCATGCGTCCGCCGAGCAAGAGCTCGAAGCGCACGCGCCAGTGGCCGAAGTTGGGAAAGGAAACGATCGCCCGCTTGCCGATGCGGACCAGTTGCTCGACCACGTGGCGCGGGTCGCGCGTCGCCTGCAGCGTCTGGCTCAGGATCACGAAGTCGAAGGCGCGGTCCGGGTAGTCGTAAAGATCTGTGTCGGCGTCGCCCTGGATCACGCTCAGGCCGTGGGTGACGCAGTTGTTGACCCCGGCCTGGCTCAGCTCGATGCCGCGCCCCCTTACCTGCTTGAAGTTGACCAGGTAGTCGAGCAGCGCGCCGTCGCTGCAGCCGATATCCAGCACGCGCGTGCCGGGATCGACCATGTCGGCAATGATCTGAAGGTCGGCGCGGATCTTGGCCCGCTGCCGCGCCAGGGCCGTGTCGAGCGGGCTCATCGGAAGCGCAGGCCCCGCAGCTCCGCCGAGCCGGTCAGGAAGCCGGTCAGGGTGGCGCGGAACTCAGGCTCGTCCAGCAGGAAGGCGTCGTGACCCTTGTCGCTTTCGATCTCGACAAAGCTGACGTCGGCGGCCACGGCGTTGAGCGCGCGCACGATCTCGCGGCTCTCCGAGGTCGGAAACAGCCAGTCGCTGGTGAAGGAGACCACGCAAAAACGCACGCTCGTGTCGGCGAAGGCCTTGGCCAGAACGCCGTCGTGCTCCGCGGCCAGGTCGAAGTAGTCCATGGCGCGCGTGATGTAGAGGTAGGAGTTGGCGTCGAAGCGCTCGACGAAGCTGATGCCCTGGTGGCGCAGATAGCTCTCGACCTCGAAATCGGCGTCGAAGCCGTAGGTCACCTGCTCGCGATCCTGCAGGCGGCGGCCGAACTTGCGGTGCAGCGCGGCCTCGGAGAGGTAGGTGATGTGCGCGGCCATGCGCGCCACGGCGAGTCCGCGGTGCGGGTTCTTGCCCAGCTTCTGGTAATTGCCGCCGCACCAGTCGGGGTCGGCCATGATCGCTTGGCGGCCGACCTCGTGAAAGGCGATGTTCTGCGCCGTGTGGTGCGCGGCCGCGGCGATCGGCACCGCGCTGAACACCCGCTCGGGATAGCTGGCCACGAGTTGCAGCACCTGCATGCCGCCCATGGAGCCGCCGGTCACGCAGAAGACCTGCTCGATGCCCAGGTGGTCGAGCAGGCGCACCTGGGCGCGCACCATGTCGGCGACGGTGATGACCGGGAAGGACAGGCCCCAGGGCTCCCCCGTCTCGCGGTTGATCTCCTTGGGCCCGATGGTGCCCATGCAGCCGCCGATCACGTTGGCGCAGATCACGAAATAGCGCTCGGTGTCGATCGGCAGCCCGGGCCCGACCATGGCCTGCCACCAGCCCTCCTTGCCGGTGACGGGGTGGGTCTCGGCGACGAACTGGTCGCCGGTCAGGGCGTGGCAGACCAGGATCGCGTTCGAGCGCTCGGCGTTCAGCGCGCCGTAGGTCTGGTAGGCGATGCCGAAGGGCCCGAGCTCGACCCCGCAGTCCAGCCGCAGCGGGCGGTCCCGGCCGAGCTCGACGAACTGGCCCGGAAGCTTGGTCGATCCGGTCGCGAGGCTGGTTGAGGACCCGCTGCTGGTCATCGGCGGTTGCGCTTCTAGGCTTTATTCTGGCTGGGAAGGGGATAGCTAGGGACCTGGCGCCGTGGCTGTCAACGCTTTCGTTCGTAAGGTATTCTTTGATTTTGGCCCGCTCTGAGACTATCTGTTACGCCCCGCGAGCCAGCCGATGTCGAACCGCATGCCCGCCGAATCCCCCTCCCTCGACGATCTGCGCCAGGAAATCGACGAGATCGACAGCGCGATTCACGACCTGATCATGCGCCGGGCAGAGGTCGGGCGGGCGATCGGCGCGATCAAGGGCAGCGACGGCATCGCGATCCGCCCGGGGCGCGAGGCGCGGATCCTGCGCCGCCTGGTGGCGCGGCACCATGGGCCCTTGCCCCGCGCCGTGGTGGTGCGCATCTGGCGCGAGATCATCGCCGCCTTCACCGCCCTGCAGGGGCCCTTCTCGGTCGCCCTGAGCGCCGTGGAGGGCGGGCCGGACCTGCGCGAGCTGGCGCGCGACCATTACGGCTCCCAGACCCCGGTCCGGAGCCTGGAGTCCGACCAGAGCGTATTGCGCGCGGTGAGCGAGGGCGAGGCCACGGTCGGCGTCCTGCCCCTGCCGCGCAGCGAGGAGCAGAGCCCCTGGTGGCGCAACCTGGCGCGCGACGGGGACAACGTCCCGCGGATCGTCGCGCGCCTGCCCTTCGCCGCGGGCGCCAACGACCGGCCGGACGGGCCCGACGGCTTCGCCGTCTCCCTGGCGGCGCCGGAGGCGAGCGGCGAGGACCGCGGCCTGCTGATCCTCGAGACGCCGGACCCCATGTCCCGCGACTCGCTGAAGGCGCTCATGGCCAAGGCCGGCTTCGAGGCCTTGGACATCCAGAACTGGGCCGAGGCGCCGGAGCGCCGGCTGCACCTGATCGAGGTCGAGGGCTTTCTGGACGACAACGACCTGCGCATCGGCGAGCTCCTGGAGGCCGGCGCGGATGTGCTCAGCCACTGCTGGTGGGTCGGCGGCTACGCCGTGCCGCTGTCGGCGGCGCAGCTCGCCGAGGCGAGCGGCGAGGACGCGGCCTGATGGCGCTCACCCCCCGTCCCGGCATTCTCGAGATCACGCCCTACGTCGGCGGCGAGGCCAAGATCCCCGGCCTCAACCGGGTGATTCGCCTGGCCTCGAACGAGAATCCCCTTGGCCCCAGCGCCAAGGGGATTCTCGTTCGAGGCCAGGCGAATCACCCGGTTGAGGCCGGGGATCTTGGCCTCGCCGCCGACGTAGGGCGTGATCTCGAGAATGCCGGGACGGGGG
>JAAUYH010008875.1_pt1 | contig 13312 bp, 8 predicted proteins | sample 7278061 | NCBI WGS metagenome assembly JAAUYH01 (sample SAMN14350203, study PRJNA611818) | marine sediment metagenome | isolation source: surface marine sediment (0.6m) | place: French Polynesia: Moorea | collected 2018-08
GTTAATTTACAAAGCGATGGAACGTCTAATAATTGGGTTGCTTTATCAAAAGGTAACGGTACATTTAACTTTGTTCATCATTCCCAAGGTTTAACTAAAGGTTTTTGGGGACAAGAAAATAACTCAGAACAATTAATAGGTGACTTTGATGGAGATGGACTAGATGACATTGTTAATTTACAAAGCGATGGCGTTTCTAATAATTGGGTTGCGTTAACAAAAAACAGAAAAGATGAAGCAGCAAACCTTCTCCGTAATCAATATTATCCTGCGTTATCAGACGCAACCACCCTTTATAACCTGCAACAAGAAATAACTGATGAACTCACCAACTCCCAACAACAACTAGAAACCCTAAAAGCCCAAATTGCTCAAAAACAAGCCAATGCAACCGCAGCCTTATCACAAGCAGACTGGTACGAGGAACAAGCAGCAATACACTGGGACTTAAGCCGAAAAGCTGGCCCCACTTGGATAGAATGGCGATGGTATCCAAGACGGACAACGTTTGGTGGAACAGACTGGGATCAAATGCCCATAACTCACGTTGATCACCATTGGGTCATCTGGGATGCTTACCAAGAACAAACAATAAACCTGAGAAAACACGCTGCCAACCTAGACCAAGAAGTTATTGAAGATAGCCAACAACAAGACCTTACCGACCAACTGATCGCCCAATGGCAAGAAGCGAACCAAGCTGCTGATGAAGCCGAACTTACCCTAGATCAATTTATCGCTGAACTGCAACTATTAGAAGCGCAACGGCAACTCCTACCTGAACAAGAGGCACAACTAGAAACCTTTTCCCACTTACTCCCCACCCTCCAAGAACAACTAGCGATCGCGGAACTGGCAGCAGAGGAAGCCAAAGCTGCCACCACAACAGAACTTGCTGAATACGACATTAGTAGTCAAGCCTATCAAACCGCCCTCAATGATGTCCTAGAACAAAAAGCCACCCTAGACACCAATACTCAAAACCTCCTGCAACAAATAGCCAATACACGCACCTGGGTTGAACAGCAAACCCTTTACCTCGACACCGAACTCTCAGAAACGATTAAGCTACAGCAACAGTTACAAACCGAACTCGATAACCTTACCTCTCAACCCCTCACCCCTGAAAGCGAAACTAAAATCGTACAACTACAACAGTCTGTTGATCTCCTCACCCAAAAACAGATCATCCTTACCGCACAACAAACCGCCCTCACCCAAAAAATCACCCTTCTCGACGCACAAAAAACCGTTGTTGAAACCGAACATCAACTATTGCTATCCACCATAGACAGTCCCGACAGCGACTATAGCAACCTCGAAGATCAACTCTTAGACGCACAAAACGCCCTCGCCGAAGTCCAACAACTCGCCCAACAAGCAGAAGCCACCAGCATCGCTTTAACCGCCTCTATGGAAGACTTACAGGCATTTTTAGAGGTGCAAAACGACCAATATTTAACGGAAATACAAAGCAAACAGCAAACCCTGCAACAACTTCTCGACACAACGGAACTAAAAGAAAACTATACCTTACTCGCAACCGAAAAACAGCTAGAACTCAACACCCTCGAAACCCAACTACAAACCCGTTTGATAGAAGCAACAGAAGCCGGAAGTATTGAAGCAGCATATCTTTTAGAAGTTGCGTCCGCCAACAACTTCGCCACTGCTGCCGAAATTTATTACACAGACTATCGGGACTTAATGACCGATACAGGGGGTGGTTGCGCTGGCGGTATCGCTAGACCCGATGATGCGGTCAAAGCAGACTATTATTACAACGAAATGGTCAAATATCGGGCATTACAGGAACAAGCGCAACAACAAGCCGATCAATTTGCCATTGTTAAAGAAGCTGCCGAAGATCAAATTGATCTCATTCAACAACAACAGGCGATCGCACAAACAGAATTCAATGATATTCAAAGCAATATTAATAATACGCAAGAAGACATAGAAACATTACAGCAACAGTTAAATATTGCTGAACTACGGATAGATGCCCTCGAATATCTAAGAAACTGGACAGAACAAACCCTCGTCCAACTGCTGCAAGTCGAACAATTAAACCTTGCCCAAGCTAGATTAGAACAAGAGTTCGCAACACAACGACAACTCGGCATCGATGAGACGATAACCGCCAAATTTGAGAAGCAACAGGCAGATATTGCCAGAGATCGGGCTATTGCTACGGCAAAACTGGAACAATTAAACCAATTACAAGCCGAAGATGCCTTACAACAAGCCTTAAACGACCTGAGAAGCGACTTAGGACTGCAACCCATCGAAGATATTATCCAACAAGCGGAATATAAAGGGCAATTAGCCGGTATTTTGAGTGAGTTAGAAACAATCCAAAATCAACCAGAATTACCCGAAAATATTCAAACCATTCTCGCAGAAACCACCGCCGATATTCACGACGCATTACAAGGAAAAGAAGCCCAAACCATACAAGAAAATCTGTTAAATAGTGCTAATGCTTTAATAACCGAAGCTAATGAATTACAAACAGAAATCGCCCAATTAGAAGCAGAAGAAGCCCAATTACTAGGGATATTAGAACAGTCTCAAACCGACCTTAAAGGAGCAAGTAAAGCCCTCTACGATGAGATTATTAAGAGTCAGGAATTAGGGGAAGAAACCGACGAGATTAACCAAGAATACTTAGAAGTTTTATATAAGATTGGATATGCAACGGATGCGGTTGATTTATCTAGTGAATTAGCCCAACAATCAAAAGATATTTTAAATCAAATTATTGCAGGGAGAATACAAGAAAGAAAGACAAGAAAGAAAGCTTTTGTTAATGAAGTATTAGGTACAGTAACAACAGTCCTTGCTGTAGCAGGTTTTCTGTTAACAGGAGGTGCATCGATAGGACTTTATGGAGCAACATCTAGCCTTGCTTCTTTAGGGACTAACTTAACCCTTGTTAGCAGTGCAATTAGTTCTGTTCAAGCAGCTTATAATGGCGATTGGAGTGGGGCAATATTTAATCTAGCTATGACAGTTGTTAGTTATAAAATTAGTAACATTAATAGTCAAATTGCTGAGGCAAAAAAAGGTGTAGAAATTGCTAAAAATGCTAAAGATATTGATGCTGTAACCAAATCAATAAATGTGATAGCAGCCAGTCAAAAATTAGAGAGTCTTAGCGCAACATTACTCCCCAATCTTAAATCATTACAAACCTTTGAAGCTGCGGCTAAAGGAACTTATAATACTTATCGTGCCATAGAATCAAAAGACACAACTCTAGCCTTTTTGTCAGCTATTCAAGGGGTTGCGAATGTAGTCGCTATTGATGGAGTAAATATAGGAGAAACCTTAGATAAGTCAACTAACTTTTCTAACTTGGAAAAAGCCTTAATTACAGCAGGTCAAATTTCTGTAACTGCTCATCAAGCAATTGAAGCTATTGAAAATGGGGAATTATTATCTACTCTTGAATCAATCAGTCAAATTGCCGGCACTATTGGCACTAACTTTGCCACAGAATTAACACAAGATAATATTAGTAATGACTGGTTAACTTTGAAATCAATTATTATCGCTAGTGAAGTTTCAGTGGATGTTTACAAAACCATTGAAGCTATTGAAGATGGAGAATGGTTAGATGCTTTAAAATCAATTCCTAACATAGCTAAAGGAATTAAGAAGAGTCAAGAAAAATTAGAAAAACAAGCATCTCAAGGTGAGAATAATAACTCACCACAAGATGATAATAATGATTCCTCAGATTCTTCTAATACTCCCGATAATAATCAAGGTTCAGAAAATGAAGAATCTAGTATTTTTGAGAAAATACAAAACGAATTTGAACAATTATCTGACAAATTTGAAGAATATAAAGACCAATTAGAAACTTATATTACAGATAAATTTGGACTTGATTTCGATGATATTGAAAACATTGGTAAAACCATTGAAATAGGACAAGATATTTATGAAGACGGAAGCGTTGAAAGTTGGCTGAATGGAATTAACGAGATTTTGATAACTTGGGATGACGAACTTAAAAAAGTTATTGGTGATGACTCAACCTTTAATGTTGATAATCTCAAAAAACTTAACCAAACTGTAACAGTTTTATATAATGCTAATGAACAAGATAACTTAAATGCTTGGTTACTCGGAGTTAAAGATACCTTTGGTATTTGGCAAGACGATCTTCGAGAGTGGGTTTATAATAACTTTTATGATGCTGAAGTTGTTGAATTAGCTCAACAATTTAAGATTAATCCAGCCGATATCGAAGTTAATGATGATGGAGAAATATATTACTCAAATAGTAATAATTTAAAGATTTTAATTGGTTTGAAAGAAAGTCCCTCTAATAATACTTTCTATTTACTAGAAGTTAGTCCAGAAGCGCAATTAAAAGCAGAAGAAATTGATAAACTTTCTTTAGGAGATATGAAAGAAGCGATCAATACATTATCTGGTAGTTTAAAAGAAGAAGTGATTACTTATTTGCAAAATAAATATGGTGATCCTAAATCTTGGATTGATGCTCATCCCATTTTATTAGCTGATAGTAGTGGAGATGAAAGAATCATAGCAGAATCTCTTTTAACTCAAGAATTTATTCAAAAAGAAATTTTCATCTCTCAATATAAAGTTAACTGGAAATTAATTTCACAATACGAAGGTAATCGTCAGCTTAAGGCTTATATTCCCGAAGATGAAAATGGTAATATTGAAGGTGATAGTGGGCCAACACTTGCAACTGGATTTGATATAGGACAACATAATAAACAAGAATTAGAAAGATGGAAAATACCAAACGAATTAATCAAAAAACTTGAGCCATTTTTCGGCTTAAAAGGAGAAGAAGCCAAGAAAAAATTAGAAGAATTTGAGGCTAAAGGAAATCCATTAATTATTAGCGAAGATGAAGCTAAATTAATTGATATAGCCAAAAAACTTGATACACTCCAAAAACTAGAAAAAAATTATAATAAATTTTCAAACGTAGTTGAGTTTAAACAATTATCTCCTGCTGCACAAACTGCTATTACATCAGTTGCTTTCCAATACGGTACTAATTTACAGCTTCCTGCTAAAGACGGAGGAGCCCCCAAATTTTGGAAACAGGTTACTAATCAAAATTGGCAGTTAGCGATTCAAGAATTACATAATTTTGACGATATAACTCCAACTCGAAGAATAAAAGAAGCCTATCAATTGGCAGATTCAATGTATAATATTCAAACAGGCTTTAAAACGAATCAAGCTTATGATCTCGAAAAAATTGACCCCTTGACAGGAATGGGTAAAAATGATACGTTTACAGGACTTGATAACCAGGGTGATTTATTCATTTTAGGTAATGCCAAAGGAAGCTTTTATAATAATAATAATTTAAGTTTCAACGGAACAAATGACTATGCAGAGATTAAAAACTTTGAACTTAAAAATGATTATTTGCAACTTACAGGAAACTCCAATGATTATGTCTTAGGTTCAACCACTAAAGGACAAGCAATATACCTCAAAACCTCTGGAGAAAATGAACTCATTGGTATTCTTGAAGGAGTCAATAACTTTGACTTAAATAAAAATGTAATTTATGTTGGAGAATAGTCTATAAAAAAGAGTCCCAATTATTCCTAATAAACATGATTCGTCCAGAAATAGAGCATCAGCTTCTCACCTTATCCCTTTGCGACAAAGCAAAAATAGTTCAGAGTTTGATCAAAACTGGACGCATGGGTGGAACGGGAATTACGAAAACGCCTGGGGTTTGTGGTGGAGAAGCTTGTATAACAGGAACCCGAATTGCTGTGTGGCTATTGGTTGAAGCACAACAGCTTGGCATTAGTGAAGCTCAACTCTTACAGGACTATCCTCACATTAGGGCAGCCGATCTCGTCAATGCTTGGGCTTATGCTGATGCCTATCCCGAAGAAATTACCGCAGCCATTGCTGCTAATAATGAGGTAGCAAACGCCAATGGCACGCCTGTATGCTGACGAACAGTTTCCTCGATTAGTTAGCGAGTTTCTTCGCACGATGGGACATGATTTGAGTTCTCCGCACGTTGAAACAGTGCGGATTCTAAGCGGATGTTGCTACGCGCTATAAATAGACGCTTCGCAACGCTTACGATATGATTTAGAAAGCCTGTCTAATTGATATCGTTGTGGAAGACTCAACACTTCCCTAGACACCTTGGCTAAAGATAACTTTAGCTGTGTGCTTACTTTTCTAATAATATTAACTGCTCCTTGAGAGTCGCAATTAATTAATTGTCCTTTAGATGTGCGATACAATCCTCTTTTTATTCTTTTCCCTGATGGTTGCCACCCGTCGGGTTTTTCACCGACTGAAGGTAGCAAATCATTATCTAAAAAAGAACTTTTGGAAGTGTAGCTTTCCTCGGTTTCAATAAACTTAATTCCATATTGTTCAGCTAACTGACTAATACGATTCTTAAGCTTTGCTGTAGGAATTTGGACAAATTCTTGATTATTCTTTTTACCGATATTGATAGAATCTTTTTGGCGTTGATTCCACCCAAAAACAATAATCGAAATATCATTATTAAGACACCAATTAATAACAAATCGAGCAGCATTATTAACATTATCTCTCATTTGACGGTTACGCTTTTCTGTTAAATTAGCCAACTCTTCATCCCAATGATCTTGGACTTTGCCTTTTTTCAATTGAGCAACTCCCTTGTTATACCATTGATTTTGGGATTTTACTTTTTTTCCATCAATAATAAATGATTTACCAGTGGTTGATGTACCAGTCAACCAATTGTTAAGCCCGTGGTCTATTCCAATTGCATTTAGATTAGGAACAATTTTTTTTATATTATTTTGCTTGTAAATACATTCAAGGTAAAAGCAGTGATTTCTAGGAACAATCCGAAATTCCTTAATTGACTTAAAGTCTAGATTAGATGGCATTGGCAATAGAAAATGGTCAATACCAAACCATGCTTTAACTTGCTTTCCCAGTGGAATCTTGAGCATTCCATCTATTAATTTAATCCATCTAGCAGGACAACTCAAAACCGCCATGCCTCCTTTTTTACGGTATTTGGGCAGGCGTGGCTTGTTAGTTAATTGTCCATTTTTCCACAACTTAGATAGCTTTTTGTAAGACACAAAAGACTCAACAACATCATGTAAGACTTGTTGAGCACAAGCCGATCTCATTGCTTTAAAATGAGGATTGTTTTTAAGCAATGAATCAAGCTCGTATTTGCTCACATAACGATGAGCTTTGAAAAATACTTGACGACAATAATATATTCCACAATTTGCTAATTTATTAGCTTCTGAGCAAATAAACTCTAGGATAGCTTTTGTGTCGTCATTGGCATGAATAAGATTTTGCTGGCACCCATACATAGTTGCACCTCCTGTTGATATAGTAGTCTGTATAAACATGAATGTCAACTATTTTATTTTGTTAGTGTCAATTTCTAGTTTATTCCTTTTTTATTTTATATAAACTGTGTTTTTCCAAAGGGTGTTTTTGAGGTAATAAAGGATGATTAAATTCACCAACATAGTGCATTCCAATGCTTTGCATCACTCGACGAGAACGGATATTTCGAGGAACCGTAAACGAAACAATTTCTGATAATCCTAATTCATTAAATCCATAATCAAGAGAGGCTTTTGCTCCTTCTGTAGCATAACCTTTTCCCCAATAATCGTAAGCTAAACGCCAACCAATTTCTACACAAGGGGTAAAAAAACTGTCAAACTGGGGAACCGATAAACCCATTAATCCGATAAACGTTTGATTCTCGATTAATTCGACAGCAAAAAAACTATACCCGTCTTCCTCAAACCTCAATTTTATGACTTCGAGATAATTATCACTTTCTTCTTTTGATAATAATTTTGGCATAAATTCCATCACCCTTGGATCAGAATTCAGCTTAAACAAAGGTTCTTTGTCCGCTTCTTTCCACTCTCTTAGTTTGAGTCTTGCTGTTAAAATTTCCATCGTTTTTTTAAGACCAGGTTTCACATTAATAGATTAACGTTAAAATTTTATCTAACAACCAATCATAAGTTTTCTACTAGGAGTTTAACTCATGAATGAACCGATTACCGTACCATTAGACTTAACAGACATCCTAAAAGAGCTTAAGCAGGATATCAAAGACGTAAACACCAAGCTAGATAAGCAATCAGAGAAACTAAACACCATTGAGGTGAAGCTGGCAACAATTGACACAGAAGTAAGAAACCTCAAGGAAGACGTTAGAGACATAAAAACTGTCCAAAATACTCTAGTAAAAGAAGTATCTGACCTCAAAGGCTTCCGTTCTCTAATCCTCCCCCTAGTCGTCGGTGGTATTAGTGCCGTTATCGGGGGAATCGTTACGGCGGTGTTTCGATTACCTGCTTTATTGTTGAAACCCTAGCGAATGTCTTGACAGACAAATTCTTCCCACACTCTCAGGAATTTTGTATCATCAAACACTTTTTGCCCATGATTACTTAAGATTCTCTGTAGAGAAACCAGGCCAGCCAAAAAACGAGGTTACACTGATCAGTGGTGTTCCCTAGACACTTCAACAGTCAAACAAGATCAACGTTCTCTTGATCACACAACCCGTAGAGTTGGTAGGAATTATATGACAAAGCGAACCTTTGGTGTCATCGGCTTGGCGGTGATGGGAGAAAATCTCGCCCTCAATGTCGAAAGTCGCGGTTTCCCCATTGCTGTATATAATCGTACAGCCAGTAAGACAGAAGAATTCATGAAAACTCGGGCCCAAGGCAAAGATGTCAAAGCGGCCTATTCATTAGAAGAATTTGTACAAATCTTAGAACGTCCCCGTAAAATCTTAGTCATGGTTAAAGCAGGTGCGCCTGTTGACTATGTCATCGAAGATTTAAAACCTCTTCTCGAAGAAGGAGATATGATCATCGATGGGGGTAACTCCTTATACGAAGATACCGAAAGACGGACCAAAGACCTAGAATCAACCGGTCTGGGTTTTGTTGGTATGGGTGTCAGTGGCGGTGAAGAAGGTGCCTTAAACGGACCTAGCTTAATGCCTGGCGGTACCAAAGCTGCCTACGAAGAATTAGAACCCATTTTAACCAAAATTGCGGCACAGGTGGATGATGGACCCTGTGTTACCTTTGTTGGCCCCGGTGGTGCTGGCCATTACGTAAAAATGGTTCACAACGGCATTGAGTACGGCGATATGCAGTTAATTGCAGAAGCCTACGATATCATGAAAAATGCCCTCGGCCTCAGCAATCAAGAATTACACGAAGTGTTCACAGAGTGGAACACCACCGATGAACTTAATTCTTTCTTAATTGAAATTACCGCCGATATCTTCAAGTATATCGACCCTGAAACCGATAAGCCTCTGGTTGACCTCATTTTAGACTCTGCTGGACAAAAAGGAACCGGTCGCTGGACCGTAGTCAGTTCTCTGGAGTTAGGGGTTCCCATTCCCACCATGTACGCTGCGGTGAATGCACGGGTCATGTCCTCTTACAAAGAAGAGAGAAAGGCTGCGTCTCAACAGTTAACGGGTCCTTCCATTAGCTTTAATGGGGACAAAAAAGCCTTTGTTAATAAGGTCAGAGATGCGCTCTACTGCTCTAAGATGTGTTCCTATGCTCAAGGCATGGCTTTAATCGCTAAAGCGTCTGCTGAGTATTACAATAACCAAGTGAGTTTACCCGAATCGGCTCGTATTTGGAAGGGGGGTTGCATCATCCGTGCTGGCTTCTTAGATAAGATTAAGAAAGCATTTGTAGACAATCCTAATCTACCTAACTTACTCTTAGCTCCTGAGTTTAAACAAAGCATCTTAGACCGTCAAGAAGCTTGGCGTGAAGTGTTAGTTTTAGCTAATGAGGTTGGTATTCCTGTTCCTGCGTTTAGTGCGTCTCTAGACTACTTTGATAGCTATCGTCGCGCTGATCTACCTCAGAACTTGACTCAGGCACAAAGAGACTACTTTGGCGCCCATACCTACGAACGGGTTGATAAGCCCAGAGGTGAGTCTTTCCACACTGAGTGGGCTGCTTAAATTCTACTGATTGATAAAAGTCATAATGTAGCTTAGGGATCAACCATTGTTGATCCCTACAATATTTTGAGCCTCAGAATCTATCAATTGCTCTTTTTGCTAAGATTAAGATAAAGAATTTATGACGGCTGATGCAGTTGGATAATTATGTCTGAATTAATTGTTGGAAAAATATTAGGTGGACGCTATAAAATTATCGAGGTATTAGGGAAAGGTGAATTTGCAGAAACATTTCTCGCAGAAGACACTGCTTCTCAAAGAACTGTTGTCATTAAAAAACTGACACCAGTCACCGATCACAACATTGATTGGAAAACGTTTCAAAGCTTCAAAGAAGAATTAGACGCAGAAAAAGTGGAATTGCTAGTGCAGACTGGCGGAAATAGTTCTAATAGTCCTGATCTTTATGCCTGCTTTAAAGAACAAGATGAATTCTATTCAGTTCAAGAATATATTGAAGGAAAAACTTTAGCTGAAATTAGTCCTATTCCCCAAGAGCAAGCTTTTTCTTTTTATACTTATCTGTTGATAGCTTTACAATACACACTCAATAACAATCTCATTCATAGGGACATTAAACCAGAAAATATTATGATGCTTAGAAGTGATGAATTACCTGTAGTAGTAGATTTTGGTGAAGTTGAAAATTCTAAAGATTCTATGGAAAAAGCTTGCTCATCTTCAGAATCGATTATAATCAATTATCAAAATATAAATTGGAAAAGAGGTAATAAAATTTTAGCATTTGCATCAGGAGGAGCCTTTTTGGGTGGACTTATTGCTCAAATACCTGGTTCTATTATTGGAGCAATGATGGCAGCAATTTATGGAAGTATGGTTAAAGAGAAAAGAACCTAAAGCATGAGAAATTAATTAATGAATCAAATTCAAACATTACTATTTGCTTGGATATTCTTAACTTTTATTTTTATTTTGTTGGGCTATTTAATTTACTATAGAGTTAACCGTTCTTTCAAAAAGTTAAGTTTGACTGATTTCATGAATATTGCCTTAGCTTCAGCCGCAATTATATCAAGTTCTAGGTTAATTTATCGTGCCGTTACTTCCGAAGAACTAATGCAATTATTACAGTTTGAAATTGTCACATTATTTTTGGGAGCGGTAGCAGTCATTTGGATTTCTTTACAACAAATTTGGTACACTTTTAAGTAAATTTGATTGATAATCTCTCTTTTTATAGCAAAAACCAGCGATCGCGATCGCTGGATACCCTAATAAAAATATTGTTGTTGTTCTTTGAGGAAATCGGGTGGCGCGTTCCCAAATTTGCTAACCATTCGATTTCTATATGTAAATTGTAACATCAAGCACGAATTTTTGTAAACAATATTTAAAATATTTGTCTTAACCTTGATTTTTTAGGTAGCATTGTATCTTATGTGGTTTTCCCCAGAGTACCCGTTCTCGCTTATAGATGACCATCCCCGGTTTGGCTCCTTTGGGTTTATAGACGTATTTGGGTTCGGTATAGACCACGGGGACTTGTTCGCTTTGACGGGCCCGACTGTAATAAGCAGCCCAGTCTGCAGCACAATGTAAATCAGCGTCATTGGGAACCGCACCGGGTTCCAGTCTCAAGAGTACATGACTACCCGCACTTTCTTGGGTATGAAACCATAAGTCATAGTCCCCGGCGGTACGAAAGGTGAGGCGATCGTTTTGGCGGTTATTCCGTCCGATCCACACTTCAAACCCTGACGGTGTGGTATGTTGATAAGGTTGGGACTCATCGGGACTATTGGGGGTTTGTTGCGTCCGAGAGGGTAAATAATTTTGTTGTATTAATTCTTCTTTGATTTCTTGGAGGGTTTGTAAGTCTTCAATGGAGTGATAATAGTCGATTTGTTGTAGACTATCTTCGACTTGTTCTAAGTAATTAATTTCTTCTTTAACTTCGTTTAATAGGGGTTCAACTGCACTTTTTGCCCGTTTTAATTTTTGATGTTTTTTATAGAGAAGTTGAGCATTTTGTATGGCATTTTTTTCGGGGTTTAAAGGGATTTTTACGGGTTTTTGAGTTTCAAAGTCATTTAAGGTCATAGAACCCATTCCTGGTTCCCAGAGGTGGGAATGAGCCATTAATAAATCCCCTTTTTGCCGATATTCATCTGCTTCTGAGGATTGCTCCATTTTCTCTTGAAAATTACCAGCTTTATTATACAGTTTCTTCAGACAAGATTTTAGTTTTTGTTGCAGTTGATATTTTAATTGTTTGAATTTTTCTTGATTAATTTCTTTTGTATAATAATCATTAATTAAGGTTTGTATGTTAATCGTTTGTTCAATTATCCCCCAACCTAAAACAGTATAACCTTGTTCAGTATAGCCTGGTTCAAAATTTTTATCCTGTAAACTTTTTAACCAAAACTGCCACAGTTTATATAACTGGTTCCAATCTTTTTCTGTTAAACTTTCTGTAGAATCTTGTGGTTGGAAACCAGCTTCTTTGAGCATAGAAGTAGCAACAGCCGGACTTAAACCACGATAACTATTTAATAATTGTTTTTTGAGAGAACCGGGAATTAAACTGACTCTTTCTTGCCATCTTTCTTGATCTTCGTCTAACTTGGGAAAGGTTCCCGTTAAAGCGGGAGGCAGTTCGTATTTTTGTCCTGTTTGAACGGTTCTAACGGTTGACTGATTCGGGTTTACTTGGTGAGCAACGGTAACAATTTGCTGTCTATTATCCGTTAAAATAACATTACTATATTTACCCATAATTTCGACAAAAAGATGCCAAACAGGTTCATCTCCTGGACGTTTGGCAAATTGTAAATTAACCACTCTTTCCCAAGGGGAAATCATGTTTAAATCAATAAGTGCAAACCCATTTAATTGATGACGTAATTGATCGCTAAACGTGAAGGTGTCGGGGGTTCTTGGTGGGGGATCTCCTATACATAATCTAGCCGCTTGAGGATGCCAAGAAATGGTTAACCAACTCCGCTTTTTTAAGGTACGCAAGGCGATAGAAATGGTATGGGGATCTCTTTGATAAACCTGTTCAACTTTAGCAGGTATCCAATGGGTTTGCAGATCATCACAAATAGCGGTTAAGGTGGTAACATCAACGGACTGCATAGGAGTTAATTAATAACTTAATTATCTTCTATTTTCTCAGATTTTTGCTGAGTTGAAAAGAAGTATATAGCGTTTCTCGGACTCATGGGGTACACTTAACTCCTGCCTCCTGCCCCCTGCCTCCTGCCTCCAAGCGATAACCTCTGTACCTCACAAGTATGAGAACTGCTA
>JAAUYH010032667.1_pt1 | contig 13309 bp, 13 predicted proteins | sample 7278061 | NCBI WGS metagenome assembly JAAUYH01 (sample SAMN14350203, study PRJNA611818) | marine sediment metagenome | isolation source: surface marine sediment (0.6m) | place: French Polynesia: Moorea | collected 2018-08
CAAAAAACAAGGTGTATTTTAAGGGGGCACAGAATACATGACCACGTATTTAAATGCGAGTGGCGCTGCAATTCTGTGTCTAGTTGAAATTTACAAAGGCTCCTTTCGTCAGTGGCGGCGTCTACGATCCCTCTAGTACTGTCGAAGGGAGAAAGCTTGTTCTGAGAAGGCATGGTCCTTCTGTCCTCCTGTGATCAGTTGAAAAATGGACAAAGGTGCTTTCGACAGTAGCGGTATCTACAATGCCTCTAGTCAGGCCTACCACCAGTATGCGAGGACCTATCAGTACTGCATCCAGTACAGTACCGTACCCCTGACAGTTGAGAAATGTCTTACGCATTTTCGTGCTCAGTAGTATTGTGCTACAGTGCACAAATGAATGCATTGTATAGTGTCTGTAAGAAGCTGTACAAATCTATATGAACCCGTGGATGAGAAACAGAAACCAAAGTCGTGTAAGAAATGGAATTCGAGCGATTAGCTTCGCGTGTCGTGTACGAACCCTTGTAATGATGAGGATATGGTAGTGAAGTAGCAATGGATCGTCATCTCCGAGATTGGAGGAACCGATTCTTCTTTGATTGTAATCATGTAGAGCGCAGCAAACACCTTGTTTCTACAGCCCAAAATGATCTCAAATGAAAATCGACTTCGGTAGAATCTTTATCTCAACTGTTGACTTTTTTAGCGGGGCGACTAGATACTACTAGTGAATATTTTCGCAGCACTATCTCCAACCTGAAGCTTGATCAAACAATCGACCCTCGTTCTATAATCTATATCGAAGCAGTCTAAAGTATCGCTTATTCAATGCATCCATCTACAATATTATGTATTTTTGCTACCTGAAGATGGGTCACATAGAGAGTGCAGTGTGTGACGTAAAAGTCTTGCTGTTAGGCGATCAAGCAGGCCCATCCCTATTACTTTTAGCTGCGTTGTACAAAATTGCTCTGCACCGCATGTATCAAACTATACAGAACTACTTAAAAGAAATCAATGTCCTATTCACTTTTGCTTCGCGAACTACCCTGCACTGGTTCACAGTAATTCCTCTAAACCTTCTAATACTCAACATAACAAATCGACTGTACGGGTAGCAGACTATTTTAACTGTGTACGGTACAGTACCGTACACTATGAAATTAGTTTAGGGTGTTACCACCCAAAGATTATAGTACTCGAGGTAGAACTGAGTAGTAACGTGTAAAAATTTAAGCTAAAAACCTACGTTTTAAATAATTATCCTTTTCACGTGTTTAATATATTTTTCGGTGCAATCTGTATGGTCAAGCACCAGTACAGATTTTTGTAAACGGATATTAGATTGAACTGTTTTGTAATATCGCTCCGCATTGAGAACCGAAGAGCCAAAGAAACCGTAACAAGTAAAAATAATTGGACCGTTTACGAACCGCAAAATGATTTCTATTTTACAGAATCGTTCTTAACCGCTCATAATTTATGATGCCATAACCAGAACCTGATCCTATAATTACATTATTTGATTATGCGCTCATCATGCAGACTGATCTAGGCACGGTCGCGCAGTCGTCAGATTGTAGTCCACATGGGGCCCGCAGAACACTCTAAAAAGCTAGTTCTCTGAGACAAAATCATTCGAAGCGACGAAGACGCGAGCTATAAGCGTTCATGCAGAGAGTGAACGGTCCAAAAATAAGCGGTAAATCATCCATATACACGCGATACACACGAAAAGTATCAGCGAACTACGAGCTTGGCTCCTTACCTTTGCCCTTAACATAAAGGTAAACATCTAATACTCCACAATACATTTTCTTTTTCTTCCATCTGCGATTATTGCCATTTTTCACATATACAGTCTTCAAGGTTCGACGACTTTGCACGCCTAGCTGTAGTTTCTGGCCGTTTTCGGTATCAAACCATTTTAGTCTCTGGCCCTTTCTCTTGTCTAGATCTGCAAACGGTTCAGGCGAGTGCTGTACGAGATTTGGCGTACAACAGTCGACTGAGCGGCGAGCGCGCACCGAAGACATGGTTGCCCTGATTCCAAAAACAATGCAAGGCATCATTTAAGTAGTGCCGTCGTTTGTGTTTTCTCCAAATGGCCTTCATACAACAAATAGCCTCTCCCGAATGTGCAACCAAGCAGGAATAGCGAAAAACACAGAAATTTTCTTTATGGCAATAACAGTGATTCTGAACCATTTCAACTGTAACAAGTAAAAGCTACTCAGAAAAGACCGTATCACTATGATTTCTTCCAGAGCTTGGCTTGAAAGACATGAACGGTAGTCTGTATCGATTAGTTTGAGAGCCGAGAAAACTTTTGCACTAGCAGAAGATGATACTGGGCTAGCTAAAACACATTCTGCAGCTGAATACAAATCAGATGTGATAGCGCTTTCTATCGTAACAGAACTTCATTACTGTTGCCGCACGCCACGCCGCCGCAAGGTGCTGTGAAGACGTAGAGGTTGAGTTAAAGTTGACACCGCAGTCCTCAACCCCAGCATGAGGGAGCCAGCGACGGCGCCGTGTAGAGATAGAAGAGATGTGCCGCCCTTAGTCTCCGATAGAGGGCGTAGAATAGCGCAGTGTTGGTAGGTGGAGGTGCGCCGCCCGTCGTCACAGCCAGAGGGCAGGAGCGAGTGGCACTGAGTGGTGTAGAGTAGATACGGGCAAGTCGCCAGCCTCCGCCACGCCGAATCGCTCTGCAGGGAACCTCAATTGGAAGAATACAATGGTAACCCGCCTGCTCCACCATTAGGCACGGGCGAGCGACCGCGGAGGTAGAAGAAGAAAGTGTCGCCTGCTTGTTCCGCCAGGCGGCGGGGGCGAGCAACCGCTGAAGGTAGAGAAACGCGTCGCCCGTCTTCTTCGCCTAGAAGGCAAGGACAGGAAACCGTCAAGGTAGAGAGGGTGGCAAGGTTGACGAAAGCGATAGGACAACGGCCGATGATGCCCGGAGAACCGCGCAGGTCGATGCATTTAATGTGTTAGCCCGAGTCGCATTCGACTCTCTGCAAAGGAGCATCAAGAAACTCTATTTTTGATTAGATCTCGCCGCCATCACAAACTACAGGCTACAGGCTAACTGCTGAAATAATGTGTGCATTGTTCGGCTGTACCGGACACTTGGCGTATGGATGATGAATGTAAGTCAGGCTAAAAAGGGATGGGACTCATCTCCCCGCGGAATCCCTTGTTACCGCTCCGAGTATGGAACATCCACGACGGAGATCAATGCATGACCACGTGGGAATCGAATCCGGAACCTTGAAAACGGGTATTCCGCTGAAGCATTTTGAAAGCCGCTCCACTGGGGTACGCGCTGCTTGTCTGACGATCCGTGGCACATCGCATCCCTTAAGGGCTTGCATCGTAGCCGCTTCAATATTACAGAAAATTCGTCTTCGAGAAATTTTCCCCATTTCCTTTGATATGGGTCAGATTCATTTGATTGTATATTGCCACTTCATCAAATTCTGTTCTGGGAGTTGGTTCTGAATTGGCTAAATCCAGAAGGTTAAATGCCTTATTCTCGCCTATGATAGATGGCGTCAGCAGCTGAATGCTTGGATCATTTTGTACGGGTGCATTATCTATCAACCCATGCTGAGAAACAATGTCAATGAGTCATCGCTGAACAACGTAAGGGTATGCGGTGTTGCAGATACCTGTCGAAACGCTAGTCTTCGAGTAAGCTCTTCTGATTTCAAACGCTTATTTCGTTCCGTCGAAATATCTCGCCCAAACTCCATCTCGTGGAATACAGAGTTTAGATAGCACCCTACTAGTAAATATGGGTGGGACATCAAATTCATTTGCAAGGAATGCGCTAAGTTTCTGCACAAACCTTTCGTATATATGCTTGGCTGGACCATTCTTGACTCATTTTCCTTCCAAAATTCACTCCCGATTGCGACTGAGTCAAGTTTGTAGTACAAAATAAGTACACATGCATACACCTGCCCTCCGCCCCTACTTCCCTTTGGAGATATCAACCCTACGCCTTATTTTCGTATATTAAGTAGTAGATACGACACTCTTGTTACTTGAATGTCTACCGTATTTCAGTCAGGAACTATTTCCGTTTACCTATTTTCTTGTAGTACGTAAGGAGGCTATGCTATTTTCGATAAAGTTATCATTCCCACGATCTGGATCTTGACCCACAACCTGTTGGTTTAGGTCTGGACGGCGCTCGCCGGGTTTTGCTCCCTAATCTTTCCAGAGTCACTGAAATGGGTTCTGTCCCACTCTGCACCTAGGTGCGCCTCATGCGTGTCAACGCGTGATGGTTCAAGGCGTTCGTTCGAACATCTTTATTTTGCATTACAAAGTTGTCGCATCGCTTTGTACAGCATCGGTAAAGCAATATGCATTATTGGCCAACAAGAAACTTCAAAACGGTTCAAGCATTCTGGAATGAAACTGAATGCATCGTAAACGGCCTCGATTGCGGGATATACAACAATTTTAGCTTCGGCATTGGTTTTAGTTTTCAAACTTTGAAGCACGGCGGTTGATTATCGACATTTTCGGGACTCTAACGGACCTTTCACATGTGATGAAGATTTTAGGAAGCGCTCAACTACCATGTAGTGAGTTCCAAAGCGTTTTTCGACTTCTTGAATGAGTCTGTACCCGTCTTGAACGTACCGATTCCATTCTCTTTTATTCGAATCTTCAGCAATCCTTTTCATAGCCGTGAAATCAGCCGCTAAGACTTGAAGTAGACTGTCGCTATAGCAATTAACAATAGAGTTCTTCATTGCGTTGTTCAGAAAATGGGCCATACAACCCATATAAGTTTCATCAGGAGTATGCAGATCTGATCTGACAGATGCATGAGCTACTCTTGCTCTAACAACCGCAAAATCTGTAACCATTGTACAGTTCTTGAAGAAAAGGTACAACGATGTTTCTGTACTTCTGCAGCCAGGCTACTTCAAGTTGTTCCCTTATGTTGCTTGCATTAGTCACATCTGGTCCAGCAGCCAACACTAGTGACTTGTTCAGTCTGTGAAATCTCGGTTCTTCATGCGCCCGCGTGTCTTTCACTCTCATGTAATCCACTGTGATGTCATAATAATTGTTTACATTAGCTTTCAGGTAAACGCCATCGACGGATGCACCTCCGCCGTTTTCTATACACCGATTTACCATTTCCTGTACGAACTGAGAGCGCAGTGAAAAAGTTAATTCATATGCAGCAGTCGATACAGAGGTTTTTCAAGGTAAATAAGATCTGGGATCCACATTTGCGTGAATAACGACCGTTTGCCCTAACTCAAACAAAAATTTTGCCAATTCTTTCATTCCTTTGTGTCCATCAAAAAATGGCACTGGAAGGAAGTTGAGAGCGACAGCTAATGCATCTGATTTTGCGATACTGTTCTTTGCAGCACATAGAAGCAAGCGCAAAAAGCAGGAAGATGTAGTACTTCTAGCCGTATGCAAATTTTTGTGACGTTCCAACTTTGAAGTCCCTCCTTAAACGGTCCGAAAGGCAAACACTGACTTGTCGGCGGTGCATCCTCCATTTTTGATGTATCGGCAAATCATCCATCCTACAGATCGTGCCGTGTTGCGATGGCACAAAACAAAGAACAGTTGATAATGCTTGGATCTTAATCGAGCAGTTTTGTTAAGTGTTTGTTAGTCAACAAGTTCAAAAGCGCATTTTTGTTTTCCAGCAGCTGTTCTACAATTTTCACGAAATCTTCTCTACTTTCCAGTAATCTTCTAGAACCTGGGAAGCTCATGCCGAAAATCAGGGCCAGTTCGAAGTAGAGAAGGTTCGCGTGTTGAGTTGGTAGAGTTCAAATTGAAGAGTTACTCAATTGAGCGAATACTGAACCGGATCTTATTCGTGCACAATCCATTTTCGAACTGCTCACCTTCATTTCCGTCACGAAAAATATCCGTTTAATACCCATTATTTTTTCAAAATTTTCGAGTCAATCCGGAGACAATTTAAAATATTGTTTTCGGTTCGGTCCGAAAATGGACTCAAACTGTTTAGTGACACCCTAGTCCCCAGTACATCATGAAGTAGGGTTTTGGCTAGTCATCAGCTATATTCCAGCAGAACAGGATTTACCCAACGTATTACTGACGAACTCTCCGTACATCCTTTCTCGTACCGTAGTCACAATGCACCTCATACTTGCACCTGGATTTTTGGCGCTATCATTCCAGACTAATATCATGGTGCACGGTACCGGTACTGTATCCGTACACCATGAAATCAGTGAGGCGTATCATAATAGATAAATAAAACGTTCTTTTTTAATCTGATAATGGTAAATCAGAATACAAGATTGTAACTCGAAGGCAACAGTAGAAAAATCGGAACGGAATTTTTGCTTACTGCCAACAGAATATTGTTCATTCGTGTTAGCAGTAGATGAAATGCAAAGTACATACGAAATATTTTTATTGTTCGAAGAAGTCAATTAATGGGTCAAAGTGCACTAACTGCTACTTTTTGCAAAGAATACTTTACTATCGTTTTGCGATTGAATCCGATCCATTACTCTCAGTTGTAATTTGCTAACTGTTATATTCGGAACTATTCTCAAATCTGAACGATGATCTGCCTGTGTTATTTATCTAATATGATGCGCCACACTATTTTCGCCATATGCGGCTACAGGGATTCCCCGTTATAAGCCCACCAAATTGACCCTGCCAAAAAGCGAGGTGAGTCAAAAAGCGGGTTATGCACAAAACAGTGAACATACATCAATAGTACACAGCACTCTTCAGCAATTTCAAGAAGATAGAATTTTGATGAAAATCAAACAATTCTGGACAGTACAGTATAAGTAGTAAGGTTGGATACGTAGTAATCGGCAATCTAGTATAGGCGTCGCTCGCTGTGTCTCATGGACATGAAAATCACGGTTCGATCCCGTGACTCGCCATCCCCTTGTTGTGTCCTCCCCTCGCAGTCGGCTTGTGTACGGACGCGTGACCAGCAGCCAGCAAAATGCCGTAGGAACGAATACGGTGACATCTGGCGCAGCAGCTATGACGACAGCGGAGTGGGATCGCCACACATTCGCGCGGGGATGGAGAGGGCTATAGCACAAGCGCTAACACGAGATCCATCGCCTAATTCAGCTCTGATTCATCATTTATTAGTTATTTTTACACGGACAGTCCTCTGTATGGATAATTTTTCATTAAAATTCATTTCAATATCAAATTTCTAACACATTCTAACGGTTCCAGACTGGTCATTCAAGTATTTGACCCAGTGGGTCAACAAAACTCGTGCTAAGCGAAGTCGCGCGTGATAAGACTATTTCAAGATCATTCTTGAGCTCGGGATCGTCAACGTTATTCAAACTTTGTGAAGCAGTTTGGACCAAGCCGGATGGATCTGTATTCTTGTTTTCAGATAAATTTTCGCAATGATAAATAGCTTCTCCATTGTTGACTTGATGCATCGTCCATACTTCGCTCAGGTTTTCTCGTGAGATATCTGCTCGTGTTTGACGCATGTCAAAGGGTGCCGGACTCTTCAATATATTCAAGAAATCTGCAGCGCCAGAAATCGCAGAAACTTCACCCAATACTTCACTGAGGGGTGTTTTTGGTATGTCCAATAATGACACACTTGTAACACTCGCAGATAAATGTTCACTTTCTGATACGGTTATTGGGTCTTCGATTGTGATTTGGTCGGCATTGATGTCTTCGATTTGCTTTGCATCACTCACAGTAATCCAATCAGCACCCGAACTGCCAGCACACAAATCTCGGAGTTGGCACGTGACTGTCATCATGTGTTGATGTAGGAGACACGTTGATTTCATCCAACATTTGATGACTGTGGCACGTGACGTTTGAGACCATGCTTCTTCAAATATCTTGATTGCATCTCCAACATGCGGCAAACATCTTTTTTCAATCCCACGAACACCTCGTTTTGATGATAAATTCACCAATAAGGTGTCTTCATTACTTCTCATCATGACTTCGATAGTTATTCTGAGCAACACAGAACGATAACGTATATTACTGTGGAAGATCAAGCCCAGATCTAGTGGTTGATATTTTGAAGTGCAGGGCGGAGGCAGTAATTCAATACGAACTCCTGGTAGCGTACAATCGAGTTCGTGGCCTCCACAGTTGTCCATAATTAGCAGCCAAGATCCTGTTGAACGCGATCGGACCTTAGCATACCACCATTTGATCTAATGTTCGAAGCCTGTGGAGTCTATCCAATCACTTTTCTGGGACCTGTATCAGGTTTTTTCAGTGTTGAACCTACCGGTCCGAAAACAGCGCGGTTCTTTCGCAGAACCAATCTAAAAAATCGGCAAGAGATGAGATCCATCTGCATTGCATGAAAACACAATTGTCACGCGCTCCTTGTGCTTGCCGAATTCTGTACCACGGACTGTGTCACGCGTTTCAGAGGCACTCAAATACGTTTGGCGCGGGCCCATACGATAAAATATTCCAGATTTATCCATGTTATAGATATTAGTTACATTGTACTCCTTACATATGTCACGTATCTTATTCGTGCGCTCAGTACGACATGTAGGAAGCGCGGAATTACCTTTCTCATGCAGCTTGAATGATGTCTGGATAGGAGATCGATGTAGAAAGCGATTGAACAAACCATTGGATACCTTGAAGTCGTTGATTCCTAACTGCCGTGCTGTGTCAAGAGCACGTGTCTGCAAAATGTTTGATGACATAGGTAGTCGCTGCTCGCGTGCGAACGTAATGAATTCCACCATTCATGCGTCTAATTCGGGGTATTTGGAATATATATTTCGTCAAGTCGCCGGAGATACCTTGTTTTTATCTATCTGGATTATTTTGGCCGGATTTTTCTTGATGCGACCAATCGTACTACGGCTCACGCCAAATTGCGACGCGAGCTCAAAATTTGTAGCTCCTTGGTTTGCGAAGTCTAGAATATCCAGTTTATTGTCGAATCGAGAGTGCTTATGAGTCTTCCCTGCTTCAGGTGAACTCTCCAGGAGATCTCGACAGTTCAATCACAGATTGGCTGGTACCGAATCTTTCAGCCAGTACGGATACAGATGCACCATTACTACGCCCAGTTAGGACCTGTGATTGGTCGCCAAATGTCAATGGTCCGCGTTGAGGGCGCATGATTCGTTGGTGCTGATTGGTCGTTTCTGGTGGGGCGTTGTAATCGGCTGCAGAGAAAAGGGATACAATATTTCAGTTTATAGTTTTTGTCACCACAGCACAGCAATGAATTTCACGCGAACACAATATGCGTTTACAGTATGTTTTCCATTTCCGACGTCGTAGTGCACAGTGAACTATTCCTACTATTACACCTAGACAGGCTTGTATGTGCTATCATACATGGTTCTGGCCAAAAAAGCGGGGGAAGCCCAAAAGTGAGGTGGGCTTATAACGGGGAACCCCTGTATGGGGTACTGCATCCTGTACTTGAACCAAGGTTTCTGAAGGTTATATTTGTGCTTGCATTCCGTGGTGGAAGGTCATGGATCACTTAAAACTGAGACGCTAATCAATAAACGCGCGTTGTAGCGAACTAATGCAGTTCAGATTCTCTTGAAGACCTGTAGTTGAAAAAGTGAGGGAAGGCTAGGAATTTAAGCGCTTGTACTGTGCAGTAAGTAGTAAATACTGGAGTACTTTAGTTAAGGATTGTTGAGCTGTTACTTTATGTGATGCCACTTTAGTTGGTTTACTCTGGTCAATTTTGGACATCTCAGTTAGAGCACAGATGCAAGCAAACCAAGCAAGGGGAGGACTAGAGGGGCAATTTTGAATTTAGGCTCAGGAACGTCGAATACCTCTACGAACCGTAGCTGCCCATCATCTATTTGTTTCATAGAATACCAAGAAATACCAGACGATAATACAAAGCCAGTCCTCACAGTTTCAACGCGCCACCGTACACAAACTTTGTACTCTGCAGAAGCCATTATGTCTTCGAGAATGAACCGAAGTTTCCCAACTGGAAAAGCCTTCTCCATATTAGACATATGTGTTTCGATGGCATCAATACCGTGAAACGAAGAAGGATAGAGGGCATCATGCAGCACAGCATCATTTGCAAATAATTGCGCGGTTTTCTTAAACTGACCTTGCTGTGATAATTGCCAAAAGTATTCAACCTGTTCACGAGCCTTAATGGACGAGTTATCAATAAGCGCAGTTGATTGAACTCTTCTGTTCGATTGTTGAACGAACCAATTCAAATGTCTTTCGAAGTAGCTAATAGAAAATGGAGCTCTGTTTTGTTGCAATATATGTCGAGTTACATCGAAACCGGTAGAAATGAATGCGTTTGTCATGTTCAAAAAGTGAATAGCCTGAGCTCAGTGAGAACGACGGACAGGTAAGAGTACTGTACAGTATGGTACATACCAGCAGTCTATACAGTACCTGTGTGTATTGCTTTGTACACGTATACCTGTGTTCAAATCATAAAGCTTGATTTGAATCTCACTACGTCACTATACAGTACCGGCCGTACCATACAGCACTGTTGCAACGTGCTGTAGTGACAGCTCTTTATCAGCAAGCAGACGGACTGAAGGCTGGTCAGTCGGTCGGTTGGTCGAACGATTGTACATTAACAAGAGCATTATTCAACACAATGGTTTTTTCCGAAATCGCTGCAGCTACTTTGATTGCAGTTTGTGGTCTTAAGAAATCGTACCGGATTGTGTTGCGCGGGGAACGAATTGTGAGACGTCGAATGTAAGTGCTAGAATGATTAGAGTCGTTTTCTTTTCTAACCTTTGATTTCGTAAAGCAACATGCCGTCGCCAATTGTAGAGGGCTATGATTCATTTCCACGATTTTTTGTCCGGCGAGTATTTCGTGCAGGTCTCGGAATTGCAATGAAATGGGAGGGTCGTGCAAAAAATGGTACGTCAAGGTTTATCTATTGTGATATAGAAGCGTGAGAAAATTGAACTAACATGATCTCCAGCTGCACAACGCGCAGCAGAAGCGAGGATACGAGCGATTCGTGCAGGAAAATTAGTTGCAAGTCGAGCCGATGACATTCGATGTGCAGCAAAAGATCGAGCAGCCGAAGCGCGGTCGCATGCTGAGCGAGCAAGTGCAGTAATGAGCGATCTTCGCTTGAAAGCCAAGCATCAAGCGTCTGCAGTTCGTGAACGAGTCAGTCGACGATATCAAGCACCGAAAAACGAGAGTGAACAAGCCGCTTCTATTTCGTCTCGCAACTCGCGTACTATTGTTCCGCCAGATGAACACAAGAACAATGGTACCACTCTGAAGATGATTCGAACACGATTTTAACTATTTTTTGGGAACTGTGGAAGCGGTAGGGCAGAGTTCCAAATAAAGTGCTTCGTTGAAATAACAATTCTTGAGTGCTTAATAACCTTCTACACCTCTACAACATGTGCATTGCATGTTCTTACAACTATACCAGATTCTTGTTTCAAGGGTTTTATCAAATCAATGAACGGTCTACACTTGCACGAAAAGCCTATAATGTTATTTGACTACTCAAATGCCACGAGTCAAACTATTGCAAATCAAGGGTGAAGATAAACCTGCATTCAGAAGACAAGTCTCTGTATGCATTCCACATACAGTGCGTATTTTGTCTGCATATTTGTTTTACAAACTAAGAATTTCATCTCCCATTCTCAATTCAAGATCACTCAATATTTATAGAATGGTGGTAGCGCGTCTCGCCGAATGGTTGATAGAACACAATCGCGCGCCTGATGCTGTAACCCGTGCTGGAGTGCGCTACCTATTGAGTGAGCGACTTAAAGAAGAAAGTGGTCCTACGTGTGAGGAGGAAATGAGACGTAAAATGGAGAAAGTCCGCCAGTTGCAGCATTGTGATATTGCTGTACATCAAGAAAAGGCAAACGAACAGGTGCGTTTCGATTCGAGGTTGTAATGTACTCCAGAAGTGTGGGTGTGATTTTGTTAGTTTATTAACTGTTCTAACCATTATTTGTGTTTGCTACAGCATTATGAATTGCCGACTGAATTTTTTCTTCTCAGTCTAGGAGCACGTCGTAAGTACTCGTCATGTTACTTTGAAAACAAAAATTCTACTCTTGATGAGGCTGAAGAATCAATGTTGCGCTTGTATTGTCAACGTGCAGGGTTACGCGATGGAATGAAAGTTCTCGATCTAGGTTGTGGTTGGGGTTCGTTGACACTGTATATTGCACAACATTATCCTGCCTGCTCTATCACCGCGCTGAGTAATTCATGGACACAACGACATTTTATTGAAGCTGAGGCGAAGCGGATGGATTCCTCGAGGGTGAAAGTAATTACTGCTGATGTTCAAACTGTTGACAGTATTTCTGGAGGTCCGTTTGATATTATTTTTTCAATCGAAATGGTGGAACACATGAAGAATTACCATGCACTACTTGAGAAAATAGGACGATGGCTCCGTCCTGATGGGAAATTGTTTGTTCACTATTTCTGCCATAATACGTTCGTGTACGAATTTGAAACCGAGGGAACATCCAACTTTATGGGTCGTAACTTTTTCACAGGAGGGTGAGTGAATCACGGAAAATTATTTAGGAATTGAGCGGATAAGTAAGTTACTGACACACATGTGTAGTACAATGCCAAGTGACGACTTGCTCACGTACTTTCAGGACCATTTGCGTGTGGTGGATAGGTGGCGTGTTGATGGCAGACATTATGCGCAGACGTCAGAGTTATGGTTGGCAAAAATGGATAGTAACATAGAGAGAATCAGGGACATTTTCCGCGCCACTTATGGTGCAGAAGCAACAAAGATGGAAGCGTTTTGGCGAACGTTCTACATTGCTGTCGCTGAAACATTTGGATACAACAACGGGCAGGAGTGGTTTGTCTCGCACTATTTGTTTGAAAAACGTAGCTAGAATATTTCATTTCTAAGTGCCTTTCACATTGATTAGGCGGTTTTTGGAAAAATACACTCATCGAAATAAGAATTGAAAAATCTGCAGTCCACTTCACTGTAGTTTCTAAGCGCCCTCCATCCTCACTTGAGGATTTGATTTGATTTATCTTGAATTGAAATCCCTTCCTTTTCGGAAGTACGGGAGAAGAGATTCGTGCGAAAGACGACTAATGTTGACAAAGGATTGTTCGGTTGGAGAGTACTGCTATCGTATGCCTAAGTCCCCCCTTTCGTGAAATACCCGCCGTTCGTGCGCCCAGTCGCGTAGACGATTTCATTGGCCAATGATTACCCATGCATACAGTGTACGTTGTTGAACGAGAAGGGTTCAGCCAGCCAGTCTATCTGAAATTCGTATCCTATAAAATCTATTGGTCG
>JAAUYH010050257.1_pt1 | contig 13305 bp, 9 predicted proteins | sample 7278061 | NCBI WGS metagenome assembly JAAUYH01 (sample SAMN14350203, study PRJNA611818) | marine sediment metagenome | isolation source: surface marine sediment (0.6m) | place: French Polynesia: Moorea | collected 2018-08
CAATAGTAGATAACTTTTTCTGAAATAGATCTGGATGTAAATAATTCATTCTATGTGATTAGTTGCTTCGAACTGCACTATAAATTTGTTATCCTCTATCTACGTATTCTATTAGGGGCTACCTGATTTCTTCTACAAATTACAATGATTCTCTTTTATTTTTTGTTTCCTTCCGGTTCCTAAAACTAAAAACATAAATAACTATTGTAATTGGCAAGAGCAATATTTTAATACTTCGAAACAGAATTATAGAACATATCGTGGGTGAGAAAATAATTTGCAAAGTAGCATTTGTGAGATGTGATACAAAAACGGCAAACAGATAAAATTTCATACACACGATGCTTAGGCGCGCAAGGTTACTGTACTCACTACAGGGCAAAATGGGAAAGTTCAAAAAACCTGTTGAGTGTTTATTGACCCCAGATTCCTTTTGTTCATCTCCTACTGGCTAAAAAGGAGGTCCCGGAACGCATGCCACTACTTTATCCAATTTAACGTGAGTGAGGAGAAGAAGAGCGGACGTTTGTCATTACCAACACTGAATTTTACAGTAAACCACATAATTAAGAATTCGAACAATAGGGTAAAAAAACATAAATTTTGTATGGTTTAATTCTGAGTTCTTACAATCTGATCTATACGATAGCTATTCGAAATCTAACAGTTTGGCTCAAAAAGCCAGGTAACTTTTTTTTCTATATTGGTACATTTACCTGATTCCAGCACGGTTCTATGTTGAACAGAGGGATGTTCCTAAATTTGCTCGATTCTCGTTATTGTCCGACTGGAATTATTCTTTTAAATACTAGAATCAGCCCTGACACCTGAGGTGCTCTTGCAATGTTTGTTGCGTTCCAGAACTTAAACATCTCGACAAAGTTTCTGTGTGGAGCGACGCGGACCGGAAAGAAACTTTTGGACTGCTTCCCCTAGTCAGTGTGATGACTTTGCGAGACTTATTTCTACAGAATAGCCGTAATTGTACTAGTGCGCCAGTATTAATTTTGTCCACACTGCGTTCTGTAGCTTAGCTGGGTTTGTACCAGGCAGGCAACAGTGTGTAGCCTGCTTTGTCTTCCTTGCCGTGGTTGGATCTAGAGGTCGTGTTGAACTCAACGATTGATAGAATCAGCCTTTGTACGGAATATGTAATGAACTACACTTTCTCAACATGTTTTGACAACGCGAACCTTATTCATAACTCGTTCCCTAAACTAAACACGTAAATAAAGTTTCCTTCTTTGCCATGGTACCGCAGTAGGATACGTCAATTCTAGCAATCCAGCAGACTCCTGAGGCAGAGTAGCAGTGGAGCTACAAAACATTTATGAGCAACCGAACCAAAAATAATAACCTCTGCGGAGGTTGAACAGTAACCGAAACGAAGATAGCGCTTGGAAATGTGCCAACTACAGAGTAGATACTGTGTTCTACAAGCTGTATTGAAGTGTAGATGCATGAACTATTCAAGAACAACGGAGCCGGCGGCACAATAAAGGTTTACTGCCAATATGTCGATCCTTTACGGTGTTCCAGTCTCTTGTCCTCATTTGTCCTTAGAGTTCTTGGCCTAACAACTATTTGAACATATCAGTACAGCATGATTCAACTAATCAGCATGATGGGAGCTTCCAGAATGCCTCTGGTTATAGCACCGTGTTCTTGAAAATGCCGAAACAATGTCTCTGCTGAAAATGAATTTCTGACTCGAACCAGAAAGAGACCGACCTTAGTTGGGTACCCTATTTCAGGGATTTGTCCATCTTCGCATGCATTTTTTCTCTTCTAGATCGGTTCATCAACATGTGCGTGTATTCATTTATCTCCGTTCATGAGTTGCACGAGCTCTTGAGGATAAGTGTAGATATGTTCCTTCGCTTATGAGGTTCCACATCCTGAATGGTTGGCTTGTTGTTGCAGTCGTGTACATATGCTTCGTGTTTCTTTGACGATAGATTTTTTATCTTAGACTTTGTCGTGGACAATTTTTACTAGAATAGGTGCCTTTCGTCCGACTAAAACAAGTAGTTTCAAGGAAAAATTTATCGATTACGGCTAAGATCGAAATGCAAAATTTAGCGCTACACTATGAGTACATACATGGCTGTCAAGTTTTTATTAGCACGAAAAATTCAATGCTTATTCCTGCGACTTTCATTTCTTTTTTCCAGAGTAGGGGTTAAAATATCATTGCAAATGAGGAATTCATATGGACAAGCTTCTTTTTACAGCAAAACGGAATAAGATTTTGACTATCGTGATAAGAAAGCACTTCTTACAAAGCATGCTTGAAAGAACGGAATTCGAGGGTTCTTTTCCGAAAAATTATAGAAAATCCAATTCTTGTGATTTTTACCGGAAGGCAAACTCAACTTTGAATTTAATTACATTTTTATTTGCTCTTATCGAATTCTCGGCCCCACTGAAGTTGAAGAATAATAACAGATGGCGACAATAGGCTATGTGGACAAGATAAAAATAAAATCCCTGCTCTCCAAAGATGAGCTTCACATACGTCATTTATCAAGTTTAGTAACGAATTTATTGCGCACATATGAAATATCACTCGAAATTGCATCATCAAACATCACTTGTTCTTCCACAATGGAGCAAGTATCGAATTAATAGATTTCGTAACAGTACTTAAATCTGCAAGTTAGGGACACTACCATTATCATACTCTCCTACCGTTCGTATTGAAAAGATACGAATAAATCATTATTATTAAAAGTGTCTGCCCTACATGGTCTGGAAAGTTGACCATCTTGAAGCAGAGTAAAATCGTCCAATTTCCCATCTTCCCGAAGATTGTGTAAATTTCCAAACCTCAATCTAGAAGGGCAATCTAACGCTTTTTTATCGGAAAATGATATTTTGTATCTTGAATCCGCTATATCCTAGATACTGATGTATTTTTCGACACACAACTGGTCTAAATTCAATTCATTACTAAATGGTTTTTTATAATTTAGAACCTTAAATATTAAGAACCTATCATGCGAAGTAACAATGTGATAAGACTGAAGTCACAAATTTCAACTATTGATGTCTTCTGAATGCTATCAATTCTTACATTTAAATATTTTCAACGCTTTTGGTTTCGAAATCTAAACTGGCAGGCATTATACTATGAAGCATTTTTGCTTTGATTCCGTCTCATTGAAATCATTACAAAAATTTATCTATTTCTGATGAAAAAGAGAGCTACTCTTGGGTTTTTATATTTTTGATAGAATGCACAGTAGAATTTGAAAATAGATTCCGTAAATCAGAAGGTAGGATAGTGTATACGTATCGGTATTCCTTGGAATGCATTCAAAAATATTGTCATTTTCTAAAATGCAGAGTGGATATGGCATGAGACATAGCACACGTTCAAAATAATATGATAGATCATGATTGACTATTGTTTCTAAAAATCAATCAGTTATAGATTTTTCAAAGCCAAAAGGTTGTAAAATGTTTCAAATGTGTTTCATTAAAATTGTTCTTATTTCTAGCTGCATCGGAAATTGATAATCAATTCAATTCAATGTTCAATTTTTTTCAGAAAATCTCGATTTATTTTTAAATAAATAGTAGAGGCATAACTTGATCTTTACTGAGAAAAAGTCTAATCAGAGTGGGATGCCCGAAGTAGCCAGTCGACTTTGATTACTAGTTTGTACTGTAACCACACCATTGCACCAGTTAAATCTAGAAGAGAATCAAAGTTTCCAGAAGTATCTAGATCAAAGAAAATGCGAGGAGAATCGGGACTGGATGAACTGACAATTGAAGCTTATGTTAGAGAGTTAAGCTAAGTACGAAATTAACTTGTTACATCCTTGATTGCTTGAACATATTTCTAATGACTGACTTGAAGTCTGTTATTTAATCTGAAGAGCTTTTCGAGTGAATATTAGATTAACTTTTAGTCCACCTCCGCTCTTTTATTTCGGTCCTCCAATGCATAATATTCATTGCTGAGGCGTGTTAGGAAGTTCTGATATGGCGAATAACTACACTATGGTGCAATAGACAGTTTGCAACTTTATTCACTTCTGCAAAATTTGTTTGTGTAAACTCAGAGAACGAGTATTCGTAGACCCCATTATTTCAAGAATCAATGAATCACAAATCTCACAAACCGCACATGCAAACAAGTCCGCAGATATCAGAAGTTGAGTTGAGCTCACTAAAACTGATCATCAGTTCGGCTTTATTCGTGTTCGCCCGCCTTGCATAAATCGAAACCAGTCAAGGAACAACTCCAAACATAGTCGTCACGTACGAAACCATGTACACTGTTCTAAGATGTTCGGGCGCTGTAAATCTGTGTGCCATCTCGTCTGATTGCCATGCAATACCGCGTGCACCAGAAACATCCACAACAGCTCTAGACCTATGAAAACACGACATCTCTAAAAACGGATAAATTTAACAGCTAAGATGCGGCCGCCGTCGACTTGTCCGAAGGTGATATAAAGGGATGTGCGCATCAAAACCGCAACCAACATCCCCCACCCCAGAACCGACCCCCCAACCGCCGCACAATCGCCACATCCGCCCACTGCGGAGAGAGAGCATTGAAAGAACGCGTTGCAACCTGCATTATACTCCAACACCGTCCCACTGCTGAGGCAAGTGAAAGGGGTCTAGTCGCCCAATCCCACCAACCTATCCTCTATGATGTCGCCGGGTTTGGAGTTATTAGGCAAGATTATCGCCATACAATGGCCTGGCAAACGGCGAAATTTTCGACGCACTAGTCGTCGGATACCGGAAAGACGACGACAACAAGCCGAAGCATAAGGTCTACTACTTCGCAGACAACACCACCGAGGTCCTCGACCTCAACACCCGATACTATGGCTCCCCGAACGAGGAGCACGACACGAAAGGCCTCTTGGCTCGTCGTATTGTGGTGAAGTGCAAGGCCGTCTATGAGGATGAAGCGGACTACACCCAGCCTCGTCTAGTCCCGTACGAGGCGTTCGTGGTGAAGTGCCTCAAAAATGGTCATCATCGGATGCTTTACACGACCGATGATTCGTTGGAGGACCGAAACATGGAGGAGTGCATGGATCAGTGGGAATTGTGCGAGGCGGCTGTACGGACATTCGACAATATGCCGGTGGTGACGTGGAGTGCATTCTAGTGCGAGTGGTGAGGCACATGCAGTGACACTGCATAGATAACACATCGGGTGTTCATTGGAAGTTGGGCAGTGCCTACCGTTTGTTGAGTGGAAATTAGGTTTGCAGCTGTACAAAATGTACAATTATCATGAATTGGTGAAGTAGAGTAAATGAAAGTTGCGTTGCTGGATGAGTATTGCACAGTTAAGTTGGGAGTCAGGATCAACAAGATGTTGGCTTGTTGTGGAAAAACGAGCCGTGGAATGAAATTGGCAAAGGTGTTCCAAAATGTACAGTACGTCATTGTTGTTCATGGAATGGATTTTCTCGTTTTCGAATGTACAGAACAAGAAAAAGCGCGCTTTCGAAGATGTTTTGCATGCCAATCGTTTGCTGCTCACGAATCCGCTTCAACTATGTCTCACAGCGGTTTAAGTATCGTGACCAGGCAACACACTGCCAGATTTTGATGTTTAAACCTGCTTCGCCATTATCGTTGCGTCGGCAACCATCAACAGCAATCAATGCTTACTACAACATGAAGAGTCACGCCCGTCGCCACGGCTGTAATTGAGGCGAAAACAACAAGCTCAGCCCGAATCATCAAATCAATCATCACTTCGGGATGTGTGTGGTGCAATCCCACATTAACTTTCGTGTTCTAGTTGCAGTGTTCCGGAGCGAATAATTCTGCAAAACGAAACAAAAGATGTTGTACTAAGGGTATCGAGAGTACGAGGGGAAACTTCTACATCGGAAGTGTAGTAATGTTGCACCATGGCGTCTTAGATAATGAAAAACTGCGTCACGCCGCTAAGGTGAATGTCGTATAAAGCCATCGTCGTGATGTACACAGTGAAACGCACTAGCGCTTTCGCGGGACATGTTGGATGGCGCCACATGGTGAAGAGCACTGGCTACTGTGAGCTATGCGAGCGGAAGTGTAAACATTCGATGATATGTAGCTCGTGTCGGGCACCATTTTTGCCGGGGCACAGTGAGGAGACGGCTGTGATGGTAGAGGATACTCCAGAGATGAAGAGTAATGGCGCCTGTGGTACTATATTAGGGTTCTAGCTTGGCGCACTACATGAAACCGGTCGAGCAAAAACTCCAACTATAATCGTCACATACGAATCAGACACTATTCGAAACCGTTTGGGAGCTGTAAATATGTGCACCATCTCGGACGATTGTCGTACAATGCCGCGTGCACCAAAGATATCAGCAACGACTCTAGACCTGCGACAAAAGTCACATCTCGAAAAACGTGTAAATTCAGCTGCTAAGAGGTGCTCGTCGTCGACTTGCCCGAAGATGAGTTCAAAGTGTTGTGCGTACCACAACCACCATATCCCTCGAACCATGAAAACCAACTTACAACCAACCCTGTTCGCCATAACTGTCCTCTATGGATAGTAGAGACTGCAAGAACACCGTGCATCCGGCACCACTGCCGAGACACGAGAATGGGATCTACTCAAGCAATCCTCTATGACGTCGCCGGATTCCGAATTAACACGCAAGATTATCGCCATACAATAGCCTGACAACGGCAATATGTTTGATGCACTAGTCGTCCGATACGAGGAAGACGACGACGATAAGCCAATGCATAAAGTCAACTACTTCGCGGACGACACCACCGAGATCCTCTAGCTCACTACATGATACTATGGCTTGACGAATCGGAAACACGACACGAGCGGTCTCTTGGCTCGTCGTATTGTGGTGAAATGGAACGCCGTCTATGACGGTGATGCAACCACATCCCGCCTCCTCTAGTCCGGTTTGAGACGTTCGTCATGAAGTGCCTCGAAAACGTTCATCATCGTCTACTTCACATGACCGATGATTCTTTGGAGGACCGAAACATGGAGGAATGCATGGATCAGTGGGAATTCTGCGAGCTGGGTCTATGGACATTCAATAATATGCTGATGGTGACGTGAAGTGCATTCCAGTGCGAGTGGTGAGGCACATTCAACGGCACAGCCTAGATAACAATGCATGTGTTCATTGGAAAGTAAGCAGTATCTAGTGCTTGTTGGTTGTAAATTAGTACAGCAGCTATACGAATGTACTGTTCATGAACAATTTTCATGAATTGGTCGAGTACTACACAATAAGTGAAGTTGCGTTGTTGGATGGGTACAGTAACAGTGGAGAGTTAAATTCACTTGTTACCGGTAAAGTACAGTACCTTGTCATAGAAAAACGAGTCGTGGAATCAAACTGACAAAGTGGATGAAAATGTGTAGCATCGTTGTTCATGAAATGTTTTCCCACTTCGAATGTACAGAAGAAGAGAAAGTGTACTTTCGAAGAGCTTCTTTTATGCCAATTGTTTGTTGCTCACGAATCCGCTCCTACAATGTCTCACAACAATTTGAGTTCGTGACCAGGTAACATGTCACCTGATTATGGCGTTTAAGCTTGGTTCGCCATTACTGTTGCGTCGACAAACATTAACAACAATCAATGCTTACTACAACATGGGACGTCACGCCAGTCGCCACGGCCGCAATTGAGTCGAAAACAACAAGCTCACCGCGAGTCATCAAATCCACCATCTCGTCTGGACATCTGTTCTGCAATCCCACAGTTGTTTTCGCTGTTCTAATCCCGGTGCACCGGAGCGAAAAATTCGACAAAACGAATCATAAGATGTGCTAAGGGGACATGAAGAGTACCGAGGGAAACTCCTGCGGCGGAAGTGTAGTGATGCTGCGCTACGGCGTTTTAGATAGCGAGAAAGTGAGCCACCACGGTAGGATCAGTGCAATACGAATCCGTCGTCGTGAAGTACACAGGAACAGCTACTATCGTGTGTTTGATATGTTCAATGACGTAACATAGAGAAGTGCGCTGGCTACTGCCAGCTATGCGAGCGGAAAGTGTGAACGTTGGATAATATGTGGTTGGTGTCGGGTTGCAATTTCGCAGGGGCGCAGTAACAGCTATCCCTCGTGCGATAAAGCTGTAATCGTACATGTGCAACATTACAGTACGTCCTCACTTTAAACACGGATTTCGGGTGTGTTTAACCAGAGGACCGGGAAATTTGATGTAGAAATTGAGAAAGACGTGGGGATAGTGCGCTGCACTGTGCAAACTTACAAATGAGCAGCATAACTGGGAAAGCTAATTTGTCTAATTTTCTTTGCCGTCTGAATTTCGCCACCCATGCGATGGGGAAGGACCAAATCACGACGTATTGCTGGGAAGGATCAATTGATGCAACTCCCTTTTGTATTCCTGGTTCGACCTCCTCGTTTATGTCTCGGACTATTGGACTAAGGAATGATGGCAGCACGCGAAAAAAGATGAGTAGATATAATAAAGAATAACGATTAAGTAGAACTCGAACACTCTGCCAATACCCTCTCACTTGTTTGGGGGGTCTCATGCCTCGACGGGTCAGGACGCTTCGTAGTCGACGTCGGCTTCGTCAGCGTCATCGCCGAAGCACTTCGTTGTCGTACGTGCATTTAGTACCAGTAGAACTTACAGCACTTCGACAATGAATAAATATCAAAAACCAAGAAATACTCGCTTTGCACGACTTTCGGTATAGCTATAGCTTTTTGTTGTGTACATTACGTAGTTTTGCTATTTTGCGCTAACTCACCACTGTTTATTGTAGTGTATCGTATGATACGTGAAAATTGTCCTGCTTTTTATAGTGAGGGACGCGCTTTATGTGAGTGGTGCTAAACGTGAGGGCAAACTGTACTGGGATTCGTGCTTCGTGTCCAAGACTAAACCGGTGGAGCCGAAACTTTCACCACAATAACCAACGACAAACTAAGATTCTCTCTCTTCTGTGAAACCTGAGTCGGACTGCTGTGCTACAATTGCCTCTCGTTAATAACTGAACCAAGTTCTTTGCAACACAAACGCTTGGGTGCTGTAATTCTGTGCACCGCATTGACCTGTTGCCATGGTCAGAAGCTCAAACATACGAAACACAACCGCAACATGCAATAACGGTTAAATTTGACCGCTAAAAAGTACTCGTCCTGAACTTGTAAAAAAAACACAAAAGAGACGATCATCAGAACCGCAACCCACCGTCCCATCCGATCAACTCTCCAACCTCAAATATTCAGTTGCGGTCTGAGCAGACATTTACATTGCGACAATTACAACCGCCCTAAGCGAAGGTAAGAACTCGAGATCAAGATCGCTATTCCGCGGCTGAGACAAAAAAGGGGCATGCCCAGCTCTAATACGAGCCAAGGCCACGTACCCAGAGGCCGTTAGCATAGGCACCGTTCCGAGGAGTGTGGTGCGGCATATTTGCGATTGAATGCGGCGGTCGGCACTAGATGTTGTTCAAGTCCATCAACCCTCCAGCAGAGGTTGGGATAGCCTGTTTGTTTAAAATTTACCATATGATTATGAAAGACAATAACGGCTAACAACGTTGAGGTGCCTGGTACTGTAATATTGAACAGCCATAGCATTCAGTCCTAGGCTTGTTCGTCTAAATACCAACTTTGTAGAAGAGGTTCGGTTACCATGATAACTTTAAATCCTAACATAACTATGACCTCGTGGATAAAAATTTATACAAGTAATTTAGCTGAGCCATACCCCGTGACAACGCTTGGTGCTGAGTAGATAAGAGACATCATCGACATCCACTTCCCAACCGCGAGCATTCTGTTGCTGTCCCAGCACCAATTAGCGCGATCTCTAGAACCGCCGTCTACGCGCATTGACGCGGGTGGCATCAAGACTATCACCGCACCGCGGAGAGAAGAAACAGGTCGAGGCCTCCCTCCACAATGGCACCCGGTGTCGAATTGATTGGCGATATCATTGCCATCCACTGGCCAGAGGACAGTAAATGGTACGACGCTCTGGTAGTCGGGTACCGGAATGACGAGACCTATATCCGGAAGCACAATGTGTACTTTTTTTAAATGCTGCAGCGAGATCGTCAACCATCTTCGACTATCGTCGCCGACGGTACGGCTGTCCGAATGAGGAATTCGACTCGAACAGCCTCGTAGGTCGGCGAATAGTGTAGAATTGGGCTTCGGAAGATGAAGAGGAAGCCGGCGACTCCCTGCTCCTGTACGAAGCGTTCGCTTTGGAATGGCTCGTCCCCAATGTTTATCGTCTACTTTACACTTATGACGATAACATGAAGGTGCGCAACATGGACATGTTCTTCGACTAGTGGTCGTTCTGCGAGCCGGGCGTGTGGAGAATGAGACACAGGCCAGTTATTTCGTGGAGTAGGTTCTAGGCCGAGTAGTGAGGGACATGCAGGGAGGCTGTGTTGATAAGGAATTTCTTGCGGAGTAATGTCGAACACAGTTTATTGTTTAGTAGTTTCTGGAATTGTGAAAGTTAATCGAGTTGCGTTGTTGGATTGGCACAGTGCCGATAGGGTGGAGAGGTAGAATGAGCACGAAGTGGTATTGTTGTTAAGGAACAGCGAACAGTTGAGCCGAATGATGAAAGTGTTCGAGAATGTGCGATACAGCATTGTTGTTCATGGCAGGTTTTTTCTTTATCGAAGGCCCAATACAAAAGTGAACGCACGTTTGACAACGTTTAGCAGGCAAATCGACGGCTCCTCACGAAACCATCTCTGCAACGTCGGAAACAATGATCATGGGGTACAGCACTCTACAAACTGTGTACTGTAGTAGGCCAGTGGCTGGACAAGGGGCACAGTGAGGCGTGGGAATACTGTATTACGAACGGAGAGTGTGCACTTCGACAACACGGCGTAGTTGTCGAGGGTGACAAGATGTTGCCGCGCGCATCCGAGGGCGTGTGGTGCGGCACAAGCAGCGGCAGTGCATTGAAAAAGAAGCGCATGTGCACTGCGGGGAATCCAAACAGTACAGTTGTGCGCGGCTCCTGTGCGGTACAGTACAGTACGAGCTGTGTGATTTGCTGCGAGCGAGCTGTTTGATTGTTGAGGTGATGGAAAAGATACCCTCGAGTTCACACATTGTTGTCGAGGAAAAAGTAACAGCACAATTGAATTTGACGAGTACGAGAACCTAGCAAGCTGCATTCTTCTGTACATCCTGTACAGCTGTCCTTGACACGTATTCCCAATTTAGCAACATTCAACACGTTTTGCATGTGATGCGTCCGCCTGCTCACGGAAACGATTCCGGAACGGCTCACGGCGATTCGGGTGACGCGTGCAACAAGTTAAATACAGCATATCGAGCTGCATAGGCTGCTAGTCTGGCTGCAAGCATTTCATACACAAACTGCCACCAGGGCTCAAATCGGATCTTATCCCGTATCACATTTCTGACCATGTGCGGAGCCGAACCTTCCATCCACCACTGCGGCATGCGGTCAACCTTACCATGACCTCATTACAGGTGGGCATCTTTGGTGAACGAACACAAATGGCGGATGTGTCTAGGTAATTGTACTAAAAAAAGTGTCGTCGAAAAAATAGGCTGGGCAATGAGAAATCCCCAGCGACTGTACACCTCGACTAATTGCTTTGTTGTCTCAAAAAATAATCCAGCAGGTCAAAAATGGAGATCCTGTGAACGACTGCCATTGCGCTCATACAGTCACCGCCGCACCGTGGACAATGTCTGTTTTCATTACCGATTTATTCGTGTGCCAGACATGGCAGCTCTACAAATACAGAACAACCCTGCGCCACCATCCGCACCACACCTCCCGTTATGAATGATCAGCTGCCCATCACTGACCCCGCTGCCGGACTCGACAAACCACTCGACAACGATGCCCACGTTGATACCTCGTCCACATGGGCGCCTTGGTACTTGATATTCCTGACTCGTGTGTTCAGCGCCTGCACATTAGCGGGCGCTGGTTTGGTAATAACGTTTCAAATGAACTTAACGATTGTTCAACCTGCGTTCTTCCTCAATGCCGTGGGCTTCGCGTTCCTCGCGATCGTCACTGGATTGCAATCCACCAAACGCACGAACAACTTATTCGCTAAAATCCTGCTCTACTTCTACGGCTTCACCGCGTGCTTCGCCGTAGCCGTGCCATTGGATCTGCTCGACAGGTTCGCTAACAAACGACTAACTTTTCATCCCATCCTACTACTGTACCTGATACCCGCGCTGCACTACTTTATCGACGTTTTCGTAATGAGTGCACGCCTTCGTCTGCGCTATTCCTGCGCCTTCGTCGCCACGCTGTGTTTTTTCGTCGCCCGCCTCACGCAAACGCTGATACGCGCGAGGATGCTGGGGCACGCGGTGTTCGGCGCCGTACTCTTCGTGGTTCTCTACACGTTGACATTTCTCATGGTCTCCTGCGTGGTCGTGTGCATTACGCGCGTGTTCGGACGCAACGAGAAGGAGGATACGCAGCCCACATCATGACAGGGCGCCGCGCTCGTACAGTGGCGCAAAGTCGTCGCTCAATTTTGTAACATTAATTCGTCGAGAACGAATCAAATTCGCCGCACCGCTTCCACTTCTACGATGTGTTACAATTACCGTACTGTACCACCCGCCGTGGATTGAGATACGAATTACGTGACTCGGCCGTCTGGCACGTCGGAATAATCGCCGCTGCGGTGTCCCGGCTCCAGCGTGTACAGTACTGCATAGGCTTACGAAATCAATCAATGGCGACGATGGGCACGTGGTCAATATTCCGCTTTGCGACTGGACCTCGCCCCAGACGATAACGTCCTTCCCCGATAAAACTCAGGCTTAAATTTTCTCATTTCCGTACTCTTGTTTCAATCTGCGCTTGCTGCCCTAGAAAAACGCGAGATTTGAGCAGAGAAATTCCGCTCGTTTCTGCGAACCTAGAATTATCCTTCCACTAATCACCGCACGCATAAATTACTCAGCACGTTGTGGTACTGCACTGTACCGCCGTGCACTGAAGGACATACCGGGGGAAATGGATCTCATTCTTATGAAATCACTTCAGAGCGAAAGAATTTGCAGATTTTCGGTGATCATTTGTATGGCCTCGCTTCATACGTCACAAGTAGAAATTCGTATTCAGTCAGTATCGAGGATGCGTTTGTCAGCTGAAAAGAGATTGGTGCACGGGAATTTGACACTGGTGGATGTGCTGAGTCCAATATGAGCATTCCTGCAGCATATGACAGCCGTAGTATTTATGCAGAATCGCTTGTATTCTTGCATTTCATTTGCAATTTCGTTATAGCGCCCACTCACGGAATCCC
>JAAUYH010147595.1_pt1 | contig 13303 bp, 10 predicted proteins | sample 7278061 | NCBI WGS metagenome assembly JAAUYH01 (sample SAMN14350203, study PRJNA611818) | marine sediment metagenome | isolation source: surface marine sediment (0.6m) | place: French Polynesia: Moorea | collected 2018-08
ACCTGTACCCGTTCTTCGTTATAGAAATAGAAGAATGATTATTTAATTTTCGCCTTGGATCGTTCTGCATGATAATAAATCGTTTGTACGAATTAGGAGACATAAAGGAGGCCTTAAACTGAAGCGCCTGGAATAAAGCACGAGGAAGTAAATCGAACTGGAAGTCTACAGACCTCATGCGGTTTTGAATTGAGGTTTTGGGTAGGGATAATTGCGATAGTACAGCTCATTCTAGGAATTCTGAGCGCTTAGCGAATTTTGGCCGTCTAATATGGTATACACTTGAGGCTGCATCTCATCTCTTAACAACGTTTATGCATTCCTTATATTCGTACCAAACCTTACGTTGCTGCAAGCACCTTAGAACTGTATAGCATGTACTCCTTTCCGATATGTCCACTATAATTGAGTGTTTGAATCAAGTAAATGCTCAAGACAGGATTAATTTCCAAGTATCAAACGTTAACTCAGTATTTTCTGTGACATGTGAGCGCAAAGACACTTTCTTGAGAAAAAAATTGTTGATTTTCAGATCACCCCATAGTTCGCTGCCGAATCGCTAGTTTCTCCATGAAAATTCGATAAATATTTTAAAACTTGCTTGTCAAGAAGCTTTTAAATATTTTTTTTAAGAATTCGGCATTTTAAGATGTGTTATATTTGTAAGCGAAGAAGAGGAATGTGAAAAACGAGCTCAACTTTGCTAAAATACTAATTGTCTGTTCTGAAGGCAGATAATCTAATCATAACGGAAGCTCGGGAACGAGCCTGTGCTCAATGTTCCCTCCTTGCGGTCCAATATCGGGAAGGCATTTATCCAATCCTAATGAATCCAGAATTCGTTGTGCATGCTAATAGTGAAAAACAAGTTTGTTGGGACCAAGAAAACGTATTTCACACAGAGTTGCATGACAAACGAGCATTTCTAGCATAAACTGAGCACGAAATGCCCATGATCTTAAAGCTATACTTGGAGTATTTAACTTGTGTCGTAAGGCGATAATGGTCAAGTATGCATGATTATTCGAAGGCAAGACTTAGATATGAAATTATTGAAAGCATGGAACATATGTTAACCTGCACTGATGAAAGCGGCGACGACACGAAATGATTAGATGTATGAGAATAGGAAGCGAGTTCCAGTCTCACAAGTTAGATGGGAACTGAATTTGAGCCCAGCTAGCCATTCACAATCTCACGCAGAATTATTGATTCAGTCACTAGCAGTAGGATTTCTCTGCAAGCTGATTTAAGATATTCGACGATTTCACAACCTAGAAGATGGGAACAATATTTCTGGAAGCAGTGCTCCTGAACATTTTCGAGGATTTACTTGCAATGATACTATAGCAAGTGATCGAGCATAGCACGACTTAAAATAATAAAATATTGGGATTCTGAAGTTCCGACTGAGAATGAAGAGCTCTGTGCGAAACAAAGACCTCGTAATATCTGAAAGCATAACTGGCTACCATAATTAGTAAAATATTCATTATTAGAGGAGAAGTTTCCAAACTTCACAGCTATGGAAAATGAATAGTAACAAAACCCATTTTCTGTTTTGAGGATTAGTCACTCATACTCACCACCTCGCATTAGAGTTATCGTAGGAATTTCTGATTAATTTACAGAACCGTATCTACTATTGTTCTTTGAATTCAATTCCGAGCGCTGTTGAATATGCTCAAAGTAGGCACTCAAAGCATTTGGGTTTTGTGGAAGTCTTCCTACCTTCATTCCCCACACTGTTGCGATCAATACGGTAATCATGGCAACGGTCGCAATATAAACCAAGAACCTTGATAGAACAGCCCAGAACACACTATGAGATGCGCTATTTGCGCGCAACACAGTAGCTGAAGCAGCCGCGGACAGTGGGAAAATGTAGGCCCACCATGTAATTGCGAAATTCTGGGTCCAGAAAGTGGGGAAAAGTCGGAACATCAACGCATAAATGAACAGAGCGATGTAAAGTACTGCTTTCGCAAGAATATTCCATTCAGCGTTCACTGGAACTTGAAGCAGACGAGCTGAACCCCGAATTTCACCCTCTTCATTAATAGCTATGCCCAGGAGAAACAGAGCTATTGCGGCTTGAGCGGGCGGTGCTATGAACAGAAAGAATGTTGGCGAAGGTTCTTCTGATCGTCGTGACAAACCAATGGAAGTATGTTGAAAGTTAGTCACAAATATGAGAATCCAAAAAAGCGATCCGACGGAGACAAATGCAGTGGCAAGCTCCACGTAAAACAGTTCCGATGCCAAAATCCCAAGCAGAAAGTATCCGATGACTTGCATGAACACAACTGGATGAGCAACATCAATCAAAACAGAGCCAAAGAGCCATTCTCCTGCCAAATATATACTCATTCCAACCTGGTAAGCTCCCAGGGTGAAGATTGCTGCCTTGTGTCCGACGTAACTCATGAAGAAAGGTGGTGCACCCAGTGTCAACAGGCAACCAATAATTACAGGGACGAAAAAGAAGCTGACCATTTTTGGATTGCGGAAATCAAACAAAATTGATGCTGGCCATAGTTTAATCCTGGCCACGTAAATTGCTAGAACAATTAGGAGGGTGACCACTGCTCCAAACCATCCGAGAACAGGTAGCGTTTGTGGTACGGTAAGCATTGGGAAGTGCGAACAAACGATTTTCCACATCGAGGCGAAAGCGGAGGTGGCGAGAGCAATGGCAAAATGAGTGACATCCCACTGAACAAGCCATCTACGCCAGACGGTAATCTCTGGCATTTCGGTATCTCTGGATATTTCGCCAGAATTCATGTGGATAAGTGTTCCTCGGATTTCCTGAGATTTCAGATTTGTGAAAGCTACATCAGTCGCAAAATTTGTCGTTAATCGGGCGATACAGTGTCATTTGACATCACTGAAGATAATATACATGTGGCAGTAAAAATTCGTTAGGTGACCCGTCAGCCAATGAAAATTGACCAACTGTTCTTGGAAATTGGTATTAAGATTTTAATGTACGGAAATTTGAATTGGGTGGTTTCTACTTCATTGCATTCGTGTCAGCAAGTACAGACACCCCTCCAAATAAACTACAACATTGCTGTACCCTGATAAGTCAGGCTCATCAGGAATATTGCATTTAGAGAATGTTTTTGGAATCAGTTTGTTTTGGTAAATGTTCAATAGGTTTTTACTTCACTCATCACTTGGTTCTAGTAACTTGTCCTGTTCGAAATGATGTTGAACTGGTAGCGATTGTTTCAAAAACTCTATTATTTGATCTTGCTCAGGATCGCAGATAGTTCCCATTTCTTCCTTCTCAGCCTTATTAATATGATTTTCGATCAGCCCAGTTTTCATCCAGCAGTTAAATATTATGGTCGAGTCTAAATTTTGCTAGATGTGGCAGATCTATTTCATTGCAGTAAGTTAGTCCGCATTATATAAAAGATTCATATTCGGTTCATCTGTGTTCAATGCCGAAAGCACTTGTTGTCGATGATATCTTCTCTTGATAGATGCAATTATTCTCGCATCTAATGGTTGGAAGAATGATATAGTATTAGCAGGAAGAAATACCACAGTCACATGTTGCAAACTAGGTAGTGTCGCTCTAGATCCATGACATGATGCATTGTCCAACAAAAGTGCCACTGATCTATCCTTCGTAGTACCTATGTAGTCATCAAATGATTTCAGCCAGGTAAAGAAAGTATCACTGCTCATTCATGCTTTTGGATTTGAACAGTAATTAAATCCAAGATCAGAAGCAGACTGATTACTAAAACTTCTTGTTTCTTCGAACGCCCAATGATCAGCATTAGAAACTTCTCAGATCCATCAGCATTTGTGCATGCTAAGTAAGAAAGTCTTTCCTTCTTTTTCTTCTTTCCAGGTAGTCTTTCAGGTCCAACGGTGCTAGTGGGTGACATTTTGTACATCAAACTGAATTTATCAGCGTTTTAAATATCATTTAGAGAAAAATTTCGCAGCTCTTCAAGGATAATAGGCAAATCTCTTACAATATTGTTCACTTTTAAATCAGCAGATTCACTGAAACAATAGTATCTTTTAAATCCATTCCGTTTCTTGAATTTGTAAAGCCAGCCCTTACTGAATTTCATATTCAGTCGCTCATCATTCGGAATATTACCGCTGATTTCACATAGTATATGGCTCGCTTCGTGTAAAATCATTTCATCAGAGACAAAAATGTTTAGTTCAAACATTTTCCAAACCCAGTTGATTAATGATTTTTCAAGTGGGTCACAATTCAGGCGTCTCCCTCTTTTCTTGGCTATTCCACTGTTCTTTACAATTCTCAAAATAGTAGAACGATGGGGCGAATTACTGAGACCAAATTCTTCTTTAGCCCATTTCGATAAATCTGACGACGAAAATTTGGCGCTTTTTTCTTTCCTCTTCTCATACTATGCAAACAGATTGCGTTTTTGCTCCGCCTCCATGCTGAAGTAGTTGAGTTGCTAGTGCTAGTGTGCCCGAATGTTCTGGCCAGGAATCTTAAATCTCGTACTGAACAATTTCGGTTTTACTTTACTGAAGTATCTACTCATTACTGGACATAGAAGTTGACTGTATATTGCACTTTCAGAGTGCCATCGGTGCTAGATTTTACTGTTGCGCATTTGGAGGGGTGTCTGTATACTGTACTGTACTGTACCGGATCTGTAGCAGGAATACAGCGTCTCATTACCGGAGTGTAGTGCGCCGAGTGAGGGTTCCAGAGTAACATTCAAAAATGACATTGAATACCTTAATCACAAAATCTATCAGTTCAATTGTTTCGAAAATAGTGCAGTACTTTTGAATACAATTAGTACTAGAACAGGCCTACTGCCGCAACTCATTGAGTTGACGTCAACTACGTAAGCGAGTATTTATTGGGGCAGCGTATCCTCAACTGAATCGTGAATGTGTCAAGACTATTACACTTCCTACGCTTCTCATTCTCAGAACTAGTTCCCCCCAATCTAGATACTGTATTGAGTGTTCTTAGCAACATCAACACTGTCAATCGGATTCACAACGATCATTTATCGATCCAAAAAATCTGTAGACCTATAGAACTGATTGACTATTACTTTATTACGGAGACACAATTTCAACTTTCGAGTAATCCATAAACCAGCCGCTCCGTAATTGCATTTTCTTTATCAGGTTGAGCATTTAGCATGCTTCGTAAAAAATAGGTTGCCAAAGGTAGCTTTACATAGAATAAAATATCGATAAAACGAGCAAACTCGAGAAACAATACTGGTGAAATAAGTTTCTTGATTTCTTCTTTTCAAACATCGCAGAACGTGGGTATCTGAGACTTTCCCTCGCAGTTCAATCTAGCAAATTAATCGCAGGGTATACGTTTCACGACATCGGATATATTCTCGCATCCTGCTGCACTGTACCTAGCATTTACGGCTTCACGTAATAATCATTCGCCAATATGATGTTGTACTGGAGATCACCGATGAAGCGAAGATTCTTCTTCGATTCTTGTCAAGGTAATTTGACTACTCACTGGGCAGATTTCGAATTTACATCCTTAGCAGAAACTTTTTTCGATTCGTGAACAGCTAGTGCACTGTCAAGTTATTTATGGTGTCATTTTACCTGTTCCCGTAAGTTCGTAGAGGAAGAAATCATTGATCTTCAAAGGCTCTTCTCGGTTAGAGGTGACTTTCTTTAATCTCGGAGATAAATCAATTCGAACTTCCCTGATAAACTTCAAATTGAGATTACACTTCCTGCAATAAAAAGAGAGCATGGGGCAACACGGCATCGCCATATTGGACAGTGGTGTATGAATGTAATCGAAATTGTCCTCGATTTTTGCAGAAAAGTAGAAAAAGATTAATTCGTTCCCAAGAAACTCACAAAACGTTCTCTTCTACTTTATTCAATGTTTCGATTGCTCAAGCATAACCGACAATTTTCGTAGAGTTCACGTGCTAGATTAATGTCAATCAATAGATTTCAACAGTACTAGAAGAGGGGATAGGATCTTCTAATCTACACTGCAGTACACAGAACTTAATAGGTTCAGCTCAAATTGACCGCTTTAAAGCTCGAAAATTGACGTCGAAAAGTTGTTGCTGCAAAGCATGCTAACACTATGAAATAATTTTAACTGAATCATGGGCCCATTCTTCTTTCCAGAATCAATATGAATAAAAGTAAAAAATCCGAGATGCTTCTCGAGGGGCATTTCTGATAGAGATGAATAATCAATATGCGATAAAACTTGGCATAATGACAATTGGTGTTGAATTATAGGATTCGTCTGGTTAGAAAGGAGATTGGGCTCTAAAATAATCTGGATAAAAATAAGAAAATTTCTACGATTTGAGTACTTGGAGTCTCATTTCTAACCGGACATACCTGATAATAATTGCAGAGAAAATAACGAGATACTTCGGTTGCTTGTCAAACCATGTTCCTCAAATACAGACAGAAGAAGTTTTAGACACAAATACGAGGAATCCTGACATGAATTTTGCTTTTTGGATCACCAGGGTTCTGATTAAATCTTTGTTGCACAAGGGAGGATCATAACAAAAGCAGCAGAGTGCAGAAGCAAAGAATAGCGCAAAGGCAAATATAATTACATGAATCATAGAAAGTATTATCTAAAAAGAGCAAAGGGTAACATAAAATCAAACTACAAAAATAGGAAAATGGAAAAAGAATGAAGATCAACCAATCTACAAAATGGCGAGTGAGGGAAAATTTAGGGAGAACGAGCAAGAGGTGATGCATACATACAATAATTTAAAACAACAAAATGCTGTTCTTGAAAATTTAAAATTTTTAAGAGTAAAAGTGTGTAAAAGAAAAATCCCTATCGTGAATTATAACATCCCAACTCAGGCAGTATCTTTCAATCAATGTCATGCTCAATGAGCACAATCCTGATCCACAACAAAAAACTAAGGATATTTCGTTCCATTGTCCAATGTCAACGTAAAGAAGCTGTAATGCTATTCAGTCTTAACGCTATGACGTTGAAACGAATTCTAACAACTAGAGAAAACTTGCTGTTGTGCACCGAGTCTCAGATAAATGTCCAAATTTTAAATCCGAAGAAGAATTCAAAGGGCCGCACTTTCCTTATTCTAATAATAATGATCTCCAAGCTGCACAAAAGAGTAAGCTTATTTCCTTAAAAGTTCTGTAAATCTCGAAAATCGGAACAAATTGAAGGATTTTGAAGCCGCTGAGAATCCAGTTGGTGGTTCACGGCCGATATAAGCAAGGAATTCACCTGCCTTTAATGTTCCAGATTTCTATTAGGCATGAAAAGTCAGAAAGACACTATACTAGGTTGCTAGGGAAAAAGCTTAACCCAAGACCTTGTGCGATGCTCAAAATCAAATAACTCTTGCGTAATCACAGTCAGTAAAATTACTGAAATATGTTGAAAGCTAGACTTCAGTATGAAATTCTTGAAAATATCGAGAATACAACTAATAAATGCTATACAATCATGATCAAACTAAAAATGAAACTGTTTTCCAGATTAAAATGATGCTGTGTAGCAATGTTAAGAGCCTGTAAGCGAAGAAGTAACTAAGCTCTTCAAATACTTCTTTAGTACTGAGGAAGAGTTTTCATAAATACAAATTTTTTTCGTCAGAGTAAGTTAAATCTGGAAGTATTAATTGGCTCTTAAAACCTTCTGATTGATTTTTCAATGTTGTGAAAATGGGAAGAATAGATCTAGTGATGTTAATGAAAACGGAACGAACAATTATTCAAAAAGGTTAACAATGGTTAAGCGTTCACACGAAACTATTAGTGAGCTGAGTAAAAATCTTAGGCACAAGTCAAATTAAACCACAGTTACAATAGAATATTTAAATTAACTGAGAATGAAATGTTGAATATAACACACAAATAAAATGATATGTAAAAACATTATTTTCAATCTGAAAATTTGAAAGAAAAGTTAATCGATAAAGCCACAGTCGAAGTTCATGAAGATAGAACTACAAAAGAAACCTGAAATAGTATTTTATTCAATTTCGGATCACAATTGGGAATGAATAGGGAACGAGTGAAATTGTAAATGGTAGAAAAATGTTTATTCAACCTAACTCAAGATCCTATACTATGAGACATCGAGTCAACTTTAGAAAAAGCAACTAGTTTTTGATTTTGAGCACAGTATCTCGTTTTTTACGAGGAGATCACCTATGCAGTCATATTCAGTGTTTATTATCTTGTGAATTATCTCAGAATGTAGAAAAGTAATGAATAAATTTGAAAAGTGGAACAGTTAACCCAGGGGCTTGTGTATACAGTCTTTATACCAAATTGGTTGAAATTTCTTCTTTTCACCCTGGTCAAATTTTTGTCTTGAAAAAAGATTCGATTTCGGTGCAATTACTGACATCTCCTAGTCTGAGATACTACAATTGTGCCATTTTGGGTCGCCAAAAAAGAAGAAGACTCTAATGTATGAAGTTCAGTTCTTTCAGGAGATAAGGATTGTCTGACTAAGTCATTCTCAGACTGTTTGATGGGCTATTATCCGGTCTAGATTTCGATAATACAGGACCTCAGTATATGAACTGTAAAAATACTGCGCAACGTATGAGACAGATGGCCAGTCTGGAATGAGGAATTTTTATTTTTTCAATTTAAGCTTAGTGTCAATAATCTCGTTAGTTTAGAATTGGATTAATGGAGCGCAGCGCATGTAAGCGCGGCAGCAACTACTTTGAAAACAACCCTATTCGGACTGCAATCGAGAGTCCAGGTCACATTATGGGTAAGGGTGCCTAGTGTTGCTTGATAATTCCTCCTCTCTTTCTTTGCCTCCTCACTCGCGTTGGACGCATTAACAAGGCCAGTGAGCTACCGCTTTTCGCCAGCTTTCCACTTGTCGTCCGGCTTCTAGGGCATACAGTCATTTGGTACCGGCAGAATAAGTCGATCCACTGGGGCTTCCGCGGATCTGCTCGATTAATGGTCGCATCTGAGTGATCGGACTCACCATTGAGCTTCCTCGTTTCACTACAGAACCCATAAATCATTGGTACTATGAAGTTGTCTATGAAGTTGTACACGAGGTACTTGTACAACTTTGTCAACATAGATTGTACAGTAACCTGTTAATTCTTCTGTGACTAGAAGGACCATTTTCTTCAATGTACAATTTGATTACGAGCGTAATCTTCATAAGAATATGTGAATGGGCTTGATTGTGGTGTTCGTAAAAAGGTTTGGTCACAAAACATTGGTAGAGCGCATTCAATGTCTGCTCCTTCCCGAATCTAATATTGAGAAGCCATGATATTGCCACATTAGACGGCAACTGCTGATTCAGTACCATACACCGTGATATTAAGCTGACGATTTTTATATAATTGACAACACAAGGTATGGGGGTTTTGGAAAGTGGTAGAAGTATGTGGTTAGGGTGTACGACGGTAGATATTAGTAAATGATGCGTAGTACTTGATTGCTGATGTGGAAAAATCTGCCTCACCAGGTCCTAGTCCAATTTCTAGCACAGAGCTTATCTATTGATCTGTCCCATGCGCTGATAATAAAATAGATAAAGTTCAGAGGAGCCCAAGTGAGCTAAATATTGAAACAGAGGGAGAGTACAGCACTCTGAGTAGTTCAAGGTGTACATTAGGCAAAGTAGATGTGCATCTTCCAATTCCCTGTTCGAATATTAGGTCATTCAATTTCACATGAGTAGTAGAGCATGTAAAATCAGAACTACGAAGCCTAAGACGCACCATCTCAGATATATCGCACTTATGCTAGATGATACTTTCAAAGAACATCAGAACCCACCTTAATTGCGTGTGAAGTATTGTAAGGATGGCCAAACGAACAGGACGGGAAAAGGCGAAGATGATGACTGTGCTCACTTAAAATCAGTTCTCTGATATGTGTGCATGCAACCAAACCACAGACCCTTTTGTCACACACGCCTACCACCACCACCACCACAACAGCAATTTCATGCCTCGCGGTGTTTCTTTGACTGTGACGGAGAGCACTTTGATATTAACCTCCATCGAGAGGGATGCTTCAGCCGTTACATTGCGAATTTTTTGAGCCGGAGCCGATACGCAGTTCTAAGAGTTATGTAGAGTGAGCAGGAGCGGTGAGGGCTGAAGCGGCGCGGGCCTCGATGCAAACTGTCGCTCCGTGTGGTACGCTTGATTGTTCTTCAATCCAGGACCGGTCTATACACGGCAGGAAAGCTTCTTGACCGCTATGCTAGTATAGTGATTGTTCTGAGGGTCCAGCAGATACTTGCTGCGGATCCTCATTTGTCATGGGAGTGCAGCCAAGTTGCCCGCTTGCTCACCACTCGACACCGCCAATCACGCTTGTATTGTTGGATCTCCGTGCCTAAAATAATAGAGGCAATACAACACTAATGACGAATTAAAAGAGGCCCTTATTATGGCATGGGATGAAATTTATATAGGGACTCTGAAGAGTTTGGTACAGAGTATGCCCGTCGCTTGCTGGCTCCGGTTGCAAGTAGGGGTGGACCGACGCCCTACTGGTCCAGCTTTACTATCTACGTTACTACTAGTTTTAGGTTTGTTAGCATCACATTTTCGCAATAGTTTAATGAAATAGTGGTCTACTAGTAGGTAAATTCACATTTTCAACAAAAAACGAAATTCTAGTTTTGCATTCTTTTTACACTATTTCCACTGTTATTGCAATCATCTTTCAGGGAACCTTCATTAGGTGCGATTTACCTTGGTGAGAAACAACAGAACTACGAACAACCGATTAGCTGTATATCTATTTCGCTTAGTGTATGTCTGACGTTTTTGTCGAATAATCAAACCCAAATTTCACAAATATATAACACAGTTTTCTTACATTATTACTGAGTAGGATTTTGAGTATTAGACATCGCCAGGCTAATTTCACTGTGCAAGGTACTGTTGCAGTAATCGTACCCTACAGGACTATATTTAGTATGATTTGTGGAATAGATAAATTTAGTGAATACCAGAAACCCTATTCATGAAAGGTGGAACGGTACCCTCCGGAAATAATAGAAAACACTAGTTTCACGAAGTATTTCTGTTGACAGAATCCAACCGATAATTTAGAAATTGCAAGGTTTTCGACGGTAAGGCTGAATAGAGAGGCGGAACAGAAACCGGCCTGCGCCCTCTCAGAAAGAAATTCTCAACGACGATCAGTAGCAGACCAGGTTTATTTATCCATATTGTGTTGAGTACAATACAACGATATTGCCCGATAGTTAGGAAGCGTTTCTCGATTATTCGCGTTTCTGTGCAGAAAAATTAACTGAGAATGAAGTTGTAGAAAATTGTGCGGTTTTCCTCGGGTTTAACTTCCCTCAGCTAAATCTAGACATGTGAAAGAACTGAATCTTGCTTCTGTGCACCGAGGCATCCTATGTCTAGTACTTTTTGATTGTGCATTGCTCGTGAGTCGAGACAATTTATTTACAGAGCGATGAGGACTGTTCTCGTTCGGTCTTGCTATTCAGCTTTATCGACCAAAACCTTGAAAATTAAAAATTTTCGATAGAATTTCGTCGACGAGAATATTGCGAGAAACTAGAGAGTCCTATAATTTTGGGAGGGTAGCTGTACGCCCAGTGCAACAGTATCGCTGATTCAAGATATCTGGCTGGTCACCAATGTCGTAAGTACACGAAGACACAGGTTTAAACCCACGATTTGTGGAAGAAACAGACCTTCACGATCTCTAGCTCACACTAGAATCACTGATTTCATTTTGAAATGACAACAAGCTCAGGTTAATTTAGTTTCACATTTGGCATTTTTTGACTAGACAGGAATTTCTGATTGATCTAATGAAGCTAATCTATTTTTGTTTTTCAAATTCGATTTCGATCGTTGCTCGATATGGTCACAGTACGCAGTCACAGCACTTGCGTTTTGTGGAAGCCTTCCTACTTTCATTCCCCACACTGTTGCGATCAACACGGTAATCATGGCAACAGTCGCAATGTAAACCAAGAGCCCTGATAGAACAGCCCAGAATACACTATGGGTTACGCTACTTGCTCGCAACACAGTAGCCGAAGCAGCCGCGGAGAGAGGGAAAATGTAAGCCCACCAGGTAATCGCAAATTTCTGAGTCCAGAAAGTAGGAAAGAGTCTGAAAATCAAGGCATAAATGAATAGGTCTATGTAAAGCGCTCCCTTCGAAAGGATATTCCAATTAGTGTTTAACGGAACTTGTAGAAGGCCAGTAGAACTTCGGATTTCACTTCCACTTTCAATTACAATACCCAGGAGAAACAAAGCAATTGTTGCTTGAGCGGGGGCTGCTATAAAGAGAAAGAATGTCGGCTGAGGCTTCTCTGACCGTCGCGTCAAACCAATGGATGTGTGTTGAAAGTTGGTCACAAATATAAGAACCCAGAAGAGCGATCCGACGGACACAGATGCGATGGCAAGTTCGACGTAAAATAGTTTGGACGCCAGACTACCGAGGAGGAAGTATCCGATAACTTGCATGAATACAACGGGATGAGCGACGTCGATCAAAGCAGAACCGAAGAGCCATTCCCCGGACAGATATATGCTCAAGCCAACTTGATACGCCCCAAGTGCGAAGAATGCAGCTTTATGTGCAACGTAGCTCATGGCGAAAGTCGGTGCTCCTAAGGTCAAGAGGCAGCCGACAATTACAGGGACGAAAAAGAAGCTGACCATTTTCGGATCGCGGAAATCAAACAGTATCGATCCTGGCCACAGTACAATCCTGGCAACATAAATTGTGAGAACAATTAAGAGTATGACCAATGCGTCAAACCATACGATAACTGAGAGAAGTCGTGGTATAACAAGCATTGTGAAGTGCGAGCAAACGATATTCCACATCGTAGCGAAAGCGGAGGTGGCGAGAGCAATAGCGAAATGAGTGACATCCCACTGAATAAGCCATCTACGCCAAGCAGCAATCTCTGGCACCTTTTCGACTTCGAGTGTTTTGCTGGAATCCATCATGGTTACCTAATCTTAGATCGGGTGAGATTTCTGAATTTCTTAAGTAAAGATAAATCACATAAGAAACATATACCAATTCGTAGAATCTATCGGAAATAATCTAATGTCAGGGTGTGTCCGGTTAGAAATGAGACTTCGAGTACCCAAATAGTGGAAAATTTCTTATTTTTACCAAGAACATTTAACAGCTCACTCTCTTTTCTAATTAGACGAACCCCTCGTGTAATGTCGCAGAAAGTTGTAAGATTTCTACATCATTGTTGTGGCGTCATAGGCATACCATGAAACCCTCGTATGACGTTTTCGAAACG
>JAAUYH010086347.1_pt1 | contig 13302 bp, 11 predicted proteins | sample 7278061 | NCBI WGS metagenome assembly JAAUYH01 (sample SAMN14350203, study PRJNA611818) | marine sediment metagenome | isolation source: surface marine sediment (0.6m) | place: French Polynesia: Moorea | collected 2018-08
CCCAAGAATCTTCGGAATGTCGCCCAGCGTGAGCTCATTGCAGTCCCTCTGATTGCCCCATTCAAAAGGAAAAGTGGGCCCAAAAATCAAGCGCGTAAAGCTGGAGAGGTCACTTTCGAGCTGTGCGTGGCCAAGGCATGCAGGTCCACAGCGGTCGTTCGTGACCGCCGACACGCCCTTGACCCCGGCGCGCGCACCCGGCCCGATGAGGGCGCCGGTCCGCCGGCGGCGTCCATGTCAGCTGTGCGGGTTTGGCCGCCGAACTCCCCCCTTGCCCCACGTGCCTGAGCCGATGCAGACTTGTGCAGTGTGGCGGGATGACTGTTCGACCGCTGGGCTGTCGGCGAACGGACCAGCGCGGTGCCATGCCTTGGGAGGAGTGTGTCATGACATCCAAGACCGCGGGTCCCACACCACCGGAGACTCCGACGCCGCCGCAGGCCATGCCCACGGTCAACAAGGTAACCGCGGAGGATATCACCGCGTCGCTGAAATCGGGGTTCTCCGACTTTCTGGCGCGCCCGGTCATGAGCGGCTTCTTCGGCCTGTTCTATGCGGTGTTCGGCATCCTGTTCGTATGGATCCTGGTCTGGCTCGGCATGATCTGGATGATCATTCCCGCCGCCGTGGGCTTTCCGCTGGTCGCGCCCTTCGCCGCCGCCGGGCTTTACGAAATGTCCCGCCGGTTGCAGGCGGGTGAGAGTTTCGGCTGGTCGGACATCCTCACCGTCATGGCCGATCAGCGCAAGCGTGAAATGGGCTGGATGGCCTTTGTCACCCTGTTCATTTGCTGGGTCTGGTTCTACCAGTTCCGGACGGTGCTGGTGATCGTCCTGCAGGATTCCTCGTTTTCGGGTCTGGACGGGTTTTTCAACACCGTGTTCTTCACGACCGAGGGCTGGACCTTCCTTGTGATCGGCACCTGCGTCGGCGCATTTCTGGCGGCCGTCCTGTTCTCGGTGACCGTCATCGCCATGCCGATGCTGCTCGACCGGGAGATCGATTTCATTTCCGCCATGCTGACGTCCATTCGCGTGGTTCGGGAAAACCCGGTGGTCATGCTGGCCTGGGCGGCGATCATCACGGTCACCATGCTGTTGTCGCTGGTTCCGGCGTTTCTGGGCCTGATCTTCACCCTGCCGATCCTTGGCCACACCACATGGCATCTCTATCAGCGGGCCGTTTCGCCAGCGGAGGCGTGATCCTCAAGAGGATCGGGTCGGGAAGCCTCCCCGCCCAAAGACCACAGGGGACCAAGGCGACATCGGCAGGAAGATCCTGTGACGACGCGTTGAAGGTGAGGCGATATTTCAATTCACGCGGCGATTTTGGAGAACTCCGGCACGCGCGGTACCGGCGCGGCAACGGCCACCAGTGGCGGAGCGCAGGGATCGACTTGATGAAGATCATTTCGCGGCCAATATCCGGCGGTATTCTCCGCTGCGACTTGCGAAGGGTGGAGATCGCGTGGCACGAGACGAGGGTTCTAGGTGGCGTGGCGCCGTAGGGAGTTCCAATTGAGCCGATGTTCGAGCCAGACGACCCGGGGCATGTGCACGTCAATTTGCGTTCGGACCCGGGAAACATGAACACGACCCCGCCGGCGTCGCGGTCGATCTTGCCCTATCTGCGCGCGATGCGGCCGCATCAATGGGTCAAGAATACGCTGGTGTTCCTTCCTGCCCTTCTGGCCGCCGAGTTGACGGCGCAAGCGCTTTTGCCGGCGCTGGCCGCATTCGCCGGTTTTTGCCTGCTGGCCTCGGGTGTCTATGTGTTCAACGACCTGGCAGACCTGGAAACCGATCGCGCCCATCCACGCAAGCGCCGTCGGCCGTTCGCTGCGGGCGACATCCCGGCGCGGCAGGGCTACGTCATGGCGCCGGTGCTGTTTGCCGTTGGGCTTTTGGGGGCCGCCTTGGCGGGGATGAAGGTGGTGCTGGTCGCCGTGGTCTATCTTGCCTTGACCAGCGCCTATTCGATCCTGCTCAAGCACAAGTTTCTGGCCGACATCTGCACCCTTGCGAGCCTTTACACCTTGCGCGTCGTCGCCGGCGGCGCCGCTTCGGGAATCGCGCTGTCGGGCTGGCTTTTGGGGTTTCTCTTCACCTTCTTCTTCGCACTGGCCTCTGTGAAACGCATGACGGAACTGGTGGGCGGGCCGCTGGCCGGGCATCCGGCCGGGTCCGGGCATGACTATGACGTCGAGGACCTCGGCAGGATCGAGGTTCTGGCGCTGGTCTCGGGCGCGCTGTCGCTGGTCATCTTCATCGCACATCTGACGCTGACCGCCGAGTTCGCGCTGTTTGCCGGTGCCTGGACCCCCTGGGTGGCGGCGGTGCTTTTGGGGCTGTGGCTGGGGCGGCTCTTCTTGACCGCGCGGCGGGGCGCCCTCGGCGATGACCCGGTGCTGTTTGCGGTGACCGACTGGATCAGTTGGGCGCTGCTGGCCCTGATCGGGCTTTTGGCGGTCTTCGGATGACGCGGCTGTCGCTGCCGGCGCTGGTCGCCCGCTATGCGTTTTTCGCGGTGCTTGCGACGATCGCGAATCTGGGCGCACAGCGGATGGTGCTGACGCCCGATCCGGACGGTCTGCGCTACGCGCTTGCTGTCGGAACCGGGACGCTGGTGGGCCTGGTGGTGAAATACCTGCTCGACAAGCGCTGGATCTTCTTTGACGCCGATGCCGGGCTGAGGGCGCATGGGCGCAAGTTCACGCTTTATACCGTGATGGGTGTCATCACGACGGCGATCTTCTGGGGCTCGGAAACGGCGTTCTGGCTGATCTGGCAGACGGATGCGATGCGCGAGCTGGGCGCGGTGCTGGGGCTGACGGTGGGCTACGTGGTGAAATACCGGCTCGACCGGCGCTATGTCTTTACGGCTCGTTAACCGCGTTTCGGCAGAGTTCCGCCAGCGTTGCGGCGTGGGGCTGGCCCGATCGCGGTATTGAGGGTAAGTCCCCAGCTGCGCGCGTGATCGATGAGGAACACCATGAGAAAAGTGGCAGTCGCCGCGTGCATTCTTGCACTCTTTGGGGCCGGGAACTCTGATCCGGCGAACGCCTCGGGCGCTGTGCGGACGCCGGAGGCCTGTGCGTTGGACCTGACGGACCCGGTGCCGGCGCGGCCCGCACGCGCGCGGTCCGGCAGCGCCTTTGTGGCCGAAATCGAGCGCCTGGCGGGGCCGGCCCGCGATGCCGCGGTGGCCGAACAGGTGTTGACTGGCAATATGCCGGAGTTTCTGCGGCAGCTGACCCCGGTGACCTTGCGCTGGACACCTCCGGGGGACGCGCCGGTCGATGTCACGATCTGCGTGACGCCGGATTACCTCGCCGTGGGCAGCGACAGCGATTTCGTGCGCACGCCGATGGGTCTGCCCGCCGCGACGGTCGTGGCCGAGCAGTTGGGCTTCATGCTGCCCACAACGAAGATGGTCGATGCGATCTATGACCAGGCGGATGTTCGGCTGGCACCCGCGCCGATGCCGCCGACCTCGGCGATGGAGACGACGAATTACTTCTGGCGCCACAACAACACGGTCGAGGATCAGCGCGGGCGAACGACCGGGGATCGCGCCGCGCTGACGGCGGGGCAGAAGAAGGACATCGTGCTGTCGAACCGGCTGCGGTCGAAACCCGGCCGGGTGGCGATCTACGGCTGGCACCGGCCCAACGGCAAGCCGATCCAGCCGCTCAGCACAGTGCATGGCGAACACTATGCCGACTATAGCCACGGCGTGCGCCTGGTCAGCATGACGGCTTATGTGAATGGCGAGCCGCGTCGGCTGGCCGATATCCTGCAGGACCCGCGTCTTGCGGCGAGCGTCAACAGCGAGGGACCGATCCCGCAGTTGGAGCGATTGCTGGATTCGCTGCGGTAACGGCCAGCAGGGCGCTTCTTGCTCTGAGAGTTGAGCGGTGCCCGGTGCGGGTTACCAGTGCGGAGCGCTCGCGCCCAGCGACGGCCCGTGCGGGTCGACGGTCGGCCAACGCAAGCGTTGCGAAACCGTCCGTCATTCCAGCGACTTACAGCACCGGAACCCGAGGTGATAGTTCGAATGGCTGCCCGCGGCCATCACCCGGCTGCCGTGCCAGTAGGGCGCGCGCCAGCGGCACCAGTCCTGGTGTGCGTAGTAGTTGTCGAAGATGAACCAGCTGCCCTTCATCTCGGTCACGCCAAGCTTGGTGCTGCCGCGGCTCGCCATCTGATCGGGTTGCAGCGGCAGATTCATGTGCTCGGCCGCGTTGCCGTGCTGGTCGTAGACCCCAAGGGCACTGACGCAGCCGGGAAAGGCGCCGGTCGGGTAGGTGTTCGAGCCGCAGACGTTCCAGCCGCCGCCCTGGCAGCCGGGGCTCTTCTGACCCGCCGCGGCACAGATGCCCTTCTGGTAGGCATCGCCGTAGGCCCAGTTCCTGGAAGCGGCGTTTTCCCGGTTCATCGCCTTGGCGATGCCCGAGACCTGACCGGGCCCGATGCCGAAACGGAAATTCGGCTCTTCCAATGCACCAGCGCAGGCGCCCTCCCACTCATGGGCGTCGCAGAGGCGCTTGCCCATCGCGGCGCAGACCTCGGCGGCCTCGCGGGCGCGGATCCAGGTGACGGGATAGGTGCAGGGGATGTTGGGGAACTCGAACTGGTCGATGCAGGCGGTGGCGTCCTCGGGGCGCTGGGTGCGCGGATCGTAGAGCGGGGCCATGAATTTCGCGCCACAGATGCGTTCGAAGGCCCGGTTGGCATAGCCTTCACCGCCGCCGGGCGCGCGGGCGCGGCATTCCTCGAGGCTCATCGGATGCCGCGCCACCGCGGGGTTGCCCTGCCCGGCAAAGCCCGAGCGGGCAAAGATCGCCTTGACCGCCGCGAGCTGGGCCGCCGTCAGCCCGTGCACCGCGTCGACCTGCCGGAACATCGCGGCGTTCTGTTGCTCGAACGCCGATTGGGCTTGGACGGGCGCGGCCAGAAACAGCGCCAGAACAATCGCAAGACGTCTCATTGCGCGGCCTCCCGGTCGTAGATGAAGAACAGATCCCGGCTGTCCGGGAATCCCAGGAACTTCGGGATCACGGTGCCGTCGCCACCCTGCTTGTCGAATTGCGCCATCACCTCGGTGAGATGCTCGACATGGATCCGGCCGTCCTTGCGCGGGTAGAGCGCGAGGTAGGTGAGTTCCGGCGCGTTCATGTCGAGGATCATCGCGTAGCTGCAATTGTAGGCCTGGAAGGTGCGCGCCATGGCCGACGGCGTCGCGGTCGAGAAATAGGCGTAGATCAGATAGCGCCGGCTCTCGTGGTTCTGCAGGCAGGCGCCGGCGCGCAGAGTGCGCAATTCCGCCTTGGCGCTGCCCGACCAGTTGCCCGGCCCCCATTTGTTGACACGGTCGCCGGGCATGGGCGCGCCGGTCTCGGGATCGGGCTCCACCAGTGGAACGCCGTTCTGGCGCGCGAAGACGATCCGGGGCAGAAGCGCGTTGTCCTCTTCCTTCCAGGTCTTCATGGCGATCGTGCCGTCGGAAAGAACATAGAGCGTGGAAAGCTCGGTCTTGAGCTTGCTGTAGATCACGCCCTTCTCGATGAAACCGTAATGCTTGCCGGTGTCGATGCTGGCGTAGTCCCCGAACTTGAACGCACCGTGCTGGCGTTTGAACCCGGCGGTAAACGTGGCCACGGTACGGCCGGTGAAATCCGGGCTGACCATGCCGCTGCGCACTAGGGGATCGGCATTGCCGATGCCATCGGGGCCGGGGAGCCCGCGGATCCGGGCCGGGGATCGGGGACGCGGCGACCAGTCGAGCCGCGGGTGATCGGTGCCGAGCGCGAAGCCGATGCCGTAGCGGTCGATGTCGAAGGCGACAAGATAGGTGATCGCCTTGCCCTCGATACTGTCGAGCCGGTTGGCGTTGCCGCCGCTGCTGAGGATATCTGCGGCGATGGTCCGGGGCTGGATCGCACCCGCGAAGATGCCGTCGAGCCCCGCGGCGGGGTACCAGGCGCCGGGGCTGAGGGTGGTTTGCTCGCCATGGGCAAGGGCGATACCGAAATCGCGGGGCGAGATCGCGCTTTCGGCGTATTTCGGTTCGATCCGGGCGGGGCAGGGACCCTCTTCGGCGCAGGCGTCCGCAGAGCCGTTGCCTTCGACCAGTTCCGAGGTCTCAGCGTATTTGTCCTGGTAGAGCGTCTCCTTTACCACGCGCACGATCTCTTCGCCACCCCAGACATGGTCGCGCAGGAAATCCGTCACCGCCTCGATATTGGAGCGCGAGCCGGAGGTCGCGTTCCTCAGGTAAAGCCGACGGTTGCAGAGCGGCGCGAAGGGAAGGCCGCTGTCTTGCGCAGCCGCAAGGCCGCCGATCTCGCCGGACCAGAGATCACAGGTCGTCGTCGAGGTTGTGTCGATGAGTTGGAGCGCGGCGGGGTCTTGCCCGAGCGCGACCAATTGACCGGCGGGATCGGGGTTCTCGATGTGAAACGCCGCATCACCGACCCGCAGCAGGAAGGTCGCGTTCACATGGGGGTTGAGGTTGATCAGCGTCACCGGCTCGCCCGAGGCCAGCGTGGCCGTTTCCTGCGTGCGAAACGGCTGCAGCTCGACGATGGTCTTGACCGCTGCCGCCTCGTAGGCCGCCCACTGCTCGGGCGGCGCCGTCTGCGCCAGGGACGCCCCGGCCCAGCAGAGGCCCGCAATCCAGATCGCAACTCGACTTGTGCTCACGTCTCTCTCCCTCAGAACAGATGCTTGGCGAGCTCCAGCGCCCCGCGTTTCCATGGCGCCCGGTGGCTCACCCCCGGCGCGGCGTTGATCTCGGCGCGATGCGCGACGTACCAGTCGTAGTTCCGGATCAGCGCGTCGCGGTTCGAGTACCGCGGCGCAAAACCCAGCCGGTCGCGGATCTTGTCGATGCCGACGTAACTGTCGCGCGCCATTGTATCGTAGACCCATTGATAGACCGGCGACAGGTTGAGCTTCTCCAATACCTTCAAGGTCCAGATCGCCGGGCCCGCGGGCAGGCTCACGATACGCTTGCCGTGCCCGGCATGGTCGAGCACCGATTGGAAATCCTCGCGGATCGAACGGAATTCCGACGCGCCGACATTGAACACGTCGTTGACGTCGGCGGGGTCGCCGGTGGCACAGAGATAGGTCGCCTCGCAGAGATCCTCGACGTCGAGGAGTTGATAACGGTTCGCGCCGGAGCCCAGGACGGGGAAATTCCGTCCCTCGCTCGCGAAATCATAGAGCAATTCGAAGATGCCCAGACGTTCCGGCCCGACAAAGGATTTCGGTCGCAGGACGGGGACGCAAAGCCGCTGGTTCCGGAAATCGGCGCACACCTGCTCGGCCCCGATTTTCGCCCGGCCATACGGGCCGACACCCGAAACCGGGTCGTCCTCGGTGATCGGATGGTGGTCCGGGACGCCGTAGACCGCCGTGGACGAGATATGCACGAACCGGGTGACGCCCGCGTCCCGCGCCGCCTCGAGCATAACCCGCGTGCCCTCGACATCCGTCGAATGGATCTCCTCCGGCGTGTAGAGCGGAAGGGCCGCGGCACAATGCACCACGACGTCCACGCCTTGCATCGCCGCGCGCGCCGTCTCGGGGTTCCGGATGTCGCCCTGCAGTGCGTCGATCCGCGCGGCCTCCGGGTAGGTGAAGGGCGCAATGTCGAGGCTGCGCACGGTCTGGCCGCGATCAAGCAGATAGCGGATCAGGTTGATCCCCATAAACCCGGCACCGCCCGTGATCAGGTAGACCATGTCAAAGCGCCGCCGGTTTCGCCGAACTGGCACGGCCAATGATCAGAACGGTTTGTCTCGCGAACACAGGCGCCCTCGCATTCCTTTTTGACACCTTTGGAGCCAGTGGCCGTGGCGCACACGAACAAACAGCACCGCCCACCCAAAGGCTGACTCCAACGTTTGATACCTGCCAATGACCGCTGCCGGTGGCCATGATCTGCATCAATTACTCGCTTGGCCACAGGGCAAGGCCAGTTCGAGCGGATCAGCCGGACATCACGGCTGAAGCCGGAGGCCTGCACTCAACAGAGGGATTCGGGGCGACCTACGCAGCCGTGCGACCGTCCCGTCTTGGGCGAACACGGTCCTCGCCGCGGCGCTGCACGATGTCTTCATCAGGCTCGGAGGCGATAGCCATAGCAGCGGCAAACTGGCAACCCGTGCGTGACTGCCTTCGGACAGAAGTGCCAAGAGAGATCGTTTCCGGCACCGCCGCGCGATCTTGGCGAAACCGACGGCCTGGTGATGCCACAACCCCGCGGCAGAAATTCGTGTGTTTTGTCACTGATCGGCCTTGGTCACCGGAAAGGCGCACCCGGGCGTTCGTCGGGTTGGGGCCGCGCTGCGGCTCAGGTGTGGTCGGCGAGGGTCTCGGTCAGCGCCTCGACCGCGCGTTTGTGGGTGGCCAGGCCGAGCATTTCGCTGGCTTGCGCGGCCTCGGTTTCGGCAAAGACGAGGTCGGATTGGCCGGCGGCGATGTCGTCGCGGGTGGCCACGACCTCGATGATGCGGGTGTCGGGCCGGCGGACGGCGTCGAGCATGGCGCGGGTGACGAAGACGGGCTCGCGCAGGAAGGTGCCGCCCTTGGCGGGGCAGTAGGGCGCGTGACCGGCGAGCCAGAGAAGCACGATCGTGCCGCCGATCTGCTCCATCAGCGAGTTCATGCGGGCGACCCAGGCGGTCTGGACCTCGTCCCTGATGACGTCGAAGCGTTCCCGATCGGTGCGGGCCAGGGCGGTGAGCATCGAGGTGGTGTGCAGGAACTCGGAGAAATCGATTTCGGGGTAGAGGGTTTTCAGCGTGGCCGAGGCGCGCAGAAATCGGTCGTTGCGACGCGAATCGACGGTGTAGAGCCGGTTCGACATGTTCACCGCCCCCATGACCTGGATCACGGTGACGCGGGACATGGCACAGATGTCCAGCAGGCCGGGCGCGTTGACATAGGCGTCGATGCCGGCGTCGCGGCTACCGAGGTTGATGGCCATGATGCCGGTCTCTTGTTCGAAGAGCGCAGGGTAGGGCGCGGGCATGAAGAGGCCGAAGGTCTCGTTGCCGCCCAGGAAGGCCACGGCGTTGCCCTGCAGCCGGCGGCGCGGGCCGCGTAACAGCAGTTTCGACGAACCGTATTGGCAGGGTTGGTAATCCAGCGCGTCGCCGGGTTGTTTTTCGAAAGACATGTCCACCGTCCACCTGAGTCCCCACTCGGCCGTCATGGTGGCGAGGAGGTCTTAAGCGGCGGTTAAAGGTCGGATTTGAAGTTTCGGTCAGCGCGGGGCCTCGGCGGACGCGCGCACGACCTCGGCGACCTGCATGAGTTGTGGGGCGAGCGGGCTGGTCTTGCGCCAGACCATGCCGACGGTGCGGGTGGGCTCGGGTGCTGCGAAACGGGCGACGCTGACCGGCGCGGAGCGGGTTTCCACGGGGACGGCCATTTCGGGAATGAAGGTGACGCCGATGCCGGCGCCGACCATTTGCACGAGGGTGGACAGCGACGAACCGTCGAGGCCGTCGCGGGGCATGGCGGACTGGATCTCGCAGAAGGTAAGCGCCTGGTCGCGGAAGCAGTGGCCTTCCTCGAGCAGCAGGAGGCGCATGGCGCGCAGGGCGTCGCGGTCGGGGATCGGCTCCGTGGCTTGCGTTTCGGGGCGCACGAGCACGAGGGTTTCGGTGAAGAGCGGGACCTCGGTAAGCGACGGCTCGGAGACCGGCAGGGCGAGCAGGGCGGCGTCGAGCTGGCCCTCGGCAAGCTCCTCGATCAGGCGTGGGGTGAGGGTCTCCCGGACGTGGGGGTCGAGATCGGGGTGGCTGTCGGCGAGATTGCTGAGGATCGTCGGCAGCAGATAGGGCGCGATCGTGGGGATGACGCCGAGGCGGAGCCGGCCGGTGAGGCGGTCACGGGAAGCGCGGGCAAGTTCCGCCAGTTCATCGACCGAGCGCAGGATCTCGCGCACGCGCAGGGCGAAATCCTCTCCGAACGAGGTCAGACGAACCTGCCGCGCGCTGCGTTCGAAAAGCGGCGTGCCGAGCGATTCTTCAAGCTCCTTGATCTGCACCGACAGTGCCGGTTGCGAGATCGCACAGGCCTCGGCAGCACGGCCAAAATGGGCGTGGCGCGCCAGCGCCTCGAAATAACGCAGCTGTTTCAACGTGAAGTTCGCCATAACTTGAAGTTATAATTATGATCGGAAAATGCAACTTTTTCCAATGCGAAGAACCTGCTATGCAGCGCCCATGATTTTCGGGGAGGTCTGACCGGGCGCGGCATCGGCGCAATTCGCGGAGAGCGGGACGCCCAGGAGGCCGGTGGTCAGGCCACCGGACAGCGCATCCCGAACCTGCCAACGATTTCAACGCCCTGGCGGACCGACCGGAACGCAACGCTTTTTCATGGGAGACTGACATGGACGGAAACGATACCCCAGCCGGCAAATGCCCGGTGATACACACCAGCTTCGGCGTGCGGTCGAATCGCGACTGGTGGCCGAACCAGCTGAACCTGAAGATCCTGCACCAGAACCCGCCCGCAGGCGATCCGATGGGCGCGGATTTCGATTATGCAGAAGAGTTCAAGAAGCTCGACCTGAAGGCGCTGAAGCAGGACCTCTATGACCTGATGACCGACAGCCAGGACTGGTGGCCGGCGGATTACGGCCATTACGGCGGCCTTTTCGTGCGCATGACGTGGCACGCGGCGGGCACCTACCGGACCGGTGACGGCCGGGGTGGCGCGGGCACCGGCATGCAGCGGTTCGCGCCGCTGAATTCGTGGCCGGACAATGGCAACCTCGACAAGGCGCGGCGCCTTCTGTGGCCGATCAAGCAGAAATACGGCAACAAGATCTCCTGGGCGGATCTCTTGGTGCTGGCCGGTAACGCGGCGTTGGAATCGATGGGCTTCAAGACCTTCGGCTTCGGCGGCGGCCGGGCTGATGTTTGGGAGCCGGAAGAAGACGTCTACTGGGGCGGCGAGACCGAGTGGCTCGCGATCAGCGACAACCCCGAAAGCCGCTATGGCGGCCGTCGTGAAATCGCTGGCGCCGACTCGGGGTCGGACCTGCTCGATAACCCGCTGGCGGCGGTGCAGATGGGGCTGATCTACGTCAATCCCGAGGGCCCCGACGGCAACCCGGACCCCAAGGCCTCGGCGCAGGACATCCGCGTGACCTTTGCCCGGATGGCGATGGACGATTACGAGACCGTGGCGCTGACCGCCGGGGGCCACACATTCGGCAAGATGCATGGCGCGGGCGACGCGGCCAATGTGGGCGTCGAGCCCGAAGGCGCGCCGCTGCAGACCATGGGTCTGGGGTGGATCTCGACCCATGCCTCGGGCAAGGGGCGTGACGCGATCACCTCTGGACTGGAAGGTGCGTGGACCTCGAATCCGATCCAGTGGGACCATGGCTATTTCCACGTGCTCTTCAAGTATGACTGGGAGCTGACCAAGAGCCCCGCCGGCGCCTGGGTCTGGACCCCGAAGGATATTCAGGAAGAGGACATGGCGCCCGATCCGGCCGATCCCTCGAAGAAAGTGCCGATCTTCATGTCCACCGCCGACATGGCGATGCGCGAGGATCCGGCCTACGAGAAGATCTCGCGGCATTTCCTCGAGAACCCCGAGGAATTCGCCGACGCCTTCGCGCGGGCCTGGTTCAAGCTCACGCACCGCGACATGGGGCCGAAGGCGCGATACCTCGGCGCCGAGGTGCCGGGCGAGGATCTGATCTGGCAGGATCCGGTTCCGGCAGGGAATGGCGACTTGAATGCCGCGGATATCGCGTCGTTGAAGGAGCAGATCCTTGGCTCGGGTCTCTCGGTGTCCGAGCTTGTGCAGACCGCCTGGGCCTCGGCCTCGACCTACCGCGGGTCGGACAAGCGCGGCGGCGCCAACGGGGCACGCATCCGGCTTGCGCCGCAGAAGAACTGGGAGGTCAACCAGCCCGAGCGGCTGTCGAAGGTGCTGGGTGCTCTGGAAGGCATCCAGGCGGGCTTTGGCAAGCCGGTGTCCTTGGCCGACCTGATCGTTCTGGGCGGTTCGGCAGCGGTGGAAAAGGCTGCTGTCGAGGCCGGCACGCCGGTCGAGGTGCCGTTCACGCCGGGCCGAGGCGATGCCACGCAAGAGCAGACCGATGTCGACAGCTTCGCGGTGCTGGAGCCCTATGCGGACGGGTTCCGCAACTACCTCAAGGGCGACTATGCGATCACGGCCGAGGAGCTTTTGGTCGACAAGGCGCAGCTGATGACGCTGTCGGCGCCCGAGATGACGGTGCTTGTCGGCGGTCTGCGGGTGCTGGGCGCGAACCATGGCGGGTCTAGCCATGGCGTCTGGACCGATGCGCCGGGGACGCTTTCGAACGACTTCTTCAAGGCTCTAATGGACATGAGCGTCGACTGGACGCCGCTGTCGAGCAAGGAGGACGTGTTCGAGGCCAAGGACCGCGCGAGCGGCGAAGTGAAGCGGACCGGAACTCGGGTGGACCTGGTGTTCGGGTCGAACTCGCAGCTAAGGGCACTGGCCGAGGTCTATGCGCAGGATGACGCCAAGGAGAAGTTCGTAGCGGACTTCGTAAAGGCCTGGGTGAAGGTGATGGACGCGGATCGCTTCGACGCCTGAGCCGTCATGTGAGAAATGAAAGGCGCCGCCGGGGGGGACCGGCGGCGTTTTTTGTTCAGGTGGGGGTCCAGCGCCAGGCGACGACGGGGCCCATGTCGGGGATGTCGGTTGTGCCGGTCTCGACGAACCCGCAGGCCGCGAGCACCCGGCCCGAGGCGGGGTTGGCGGCGAGGCTTTGGGCGGTGAGTCCGGGCGGGTTTTCGGTCTTGGCTTGCTGCTGCAAAGCGCGCACGGCGGCTTTTGCGAGACCCTGGCCACGGAAGGAGGGCGCGGTGCCGTAGCCGATTTCGGAGGGCTCTCCCGGGCGGTGATCCAGGAAGGCGCAGAGGCCGGCGATCTCTCCGTCGCGGGCGATGAGCCAAAGCCGCGTGGACCCGGCGAGCCGTTCGCGGACCGGGTCGAGCGCGGGCCAGTCTTCGGGAAGGCGCAGCTCGGGTGCTGCGCCTTCGGACAGCGCGGCGAGGGCCGCGTCGGTGATGGGGATCAGGGTGACCTCGGCCACGCTCAAGCCGCGACGCGGCCGCGCAAATCGCGCAGATAGCTGGTGAAATCGCGGTCCGACACGGCGGCCTCGCCGCGCTGTCCGAAGGCGCAGCACCCGAGCTGCGCCTTCCCGAAGACTGGCCCGCGCTCGACCCGGTCCGCGAACGGCTCGCCGGGTCCACGCGGCTTTGGC
>JAAUYH010216514.1_pt1 | contig 13301 bp, 9 predicted proteins | sample 7278061 | NCBI WGS metagenome assembly JAAUYH01 (sample SAMN14350203, study PRJNA611818) | marine sediment metagenome | isolation source: surface marine sediment (0.6m) | place: French Polynesia: Moorea | collected 2018-08
CATAAGTGCAAGGAAAATCGCTCTAATTATCAAAAAACCTGGCACTTTAATAGTCTAAAAAAGCTGGAAATGCTTATAGATTAAAAGTTTTGACTTATTCAGCAAGCCCTAGTTACAACTCCAAAGTCGATCTAAAATTTTAACAATACGCATCAGTGTTTATGCGCAAAAAATCAGTATTTATGCGTAAAAGAAATAGTGATATTTATTAAAAATCAGTAATTTTTTGGTAGAAATTCTTCTAGTATAATGATATCTTTATAGTTGAAATCATAAATTATTACATATTTTGCTGGCTAGAATTTTGGTTTCAAAAAGTTAGATGAGCGATTAATCTCTAACGTGCCAGAGGCTTGCTGTCTAGTTTCTCTTTTGTCGTAACTATTTTCAAACAGAGCGAAAGGGTGCAATCCCTGTTACAGGTAAAAGTAACAGAAGAGGTACTCTGAGCGGTTGTCAAAGATAATAGTGACACAAGGACACTTTGCCGATTTCTCTAAGCTTGTTCTCAAGCACCTTAAAAAACTTCGATAACCCGAAAAGAAGCGCACTTTTTGGATTAGGTGAAACGCGATCGCCGATCTTAATTAGGTAGGACAAAATAAAAACAAGAATATTAACAAGGGTCAAGTTACTTCAAACTATTACTACTAACTACTAACAATCTTTTCCAGTTAACTATATTTCTTGTCGTTTTACTGCTACAGCGATTATAAATAGCTTACGAACACACGATGTATATTCTCCACCTGTCAGATCTTCACTTTGGTAACACTAGAGATGCTAATCACTGGCATGGTCAGCTATCTAATGATTTAAGTCAACTCCTAAATCAACTAGAACCTAGTCAAACTCCTCGTCTCGATGCCCTGATTATCTCAGGGGATATTGCCAATCAATCTCTGCCAGAGGAATACAAAGCTGCTGCGCTATTTATTAACCGTATCATGCAAGACTTCGACTTGAGGAGAAAGCAGGTCGAGATCGTACCTGGTAACCACGATCTCAATTGGGAGCTATCGGAAGACGCTTTCACACCTGTCCGAAGAAATAAATATCAGGGTTCACTTGAAGAAGAAGACATTCTTGAAAATGACCTGATCATTGATGGCAATTTTGTTCTAGTTCCCAATCCGACTCAATACGAGCAGCGATTTAAATACTTCAGTAACTTTTACGAAAATGTCATCGGTAAACCTTACCCTCAGCCATATAGGCAGCAATACGAATTGCGACATTTCCCAGAACAAAATCTGTTGATTCTGGGTCTAAATTCTGCTTGGAAGCTAAATAACGATCCAAAGTATAAAGCCTGTGCCAGTATCAATCCTGATGCCCTGACCAATGCTATTAGAGAGATTAACGAGAATCCAACTTACAAGAACAGTCGTCTCAAGATTGCTGTTTGGCATCATCCTCTTAACAGTCCTTTTGAAGACCGCATCAAAGACCACGGCTTTATAGAGCAGTTAGCTCAGAATGGTTTCCGTCTTGCTCTCCACGGTCACATTCACCAAGCTAGAGTAGAGGATTTTAGACATCGCGCTGGGAACAAGGTTGACATTATTGCTGCGGGAACCTTTGGCGCACCTGTGCGGGAGTGGGTGCCTGGTTATCCCCTGCAATACAATCTGCTGAAGTGGAAAGATAATAAACTGACTGTCTATACCCGCAAAAGAATAGCAATCGATGGAGCTTGGCAACCAGATGCCATGTGGGTTCAAGCAGACGGCATAACTGCCTCTTCTTTCTACGAAATTGAGCTTTGGACAGCTAATCAAGTCAATGAAGAAGGATTACCTCAGCTAAGTAGTAGAGAAACTTCAATTAAAAAAATTTTGATTCTAGAAGCAAATCCCCAACAAGATATTAACCTAAATGAGGAAATTCGAGATCTTGAAAATGTAATACAAGGATCGCGCGATCGCGACAAATTTCAGATAAAAGTAGGTTTAGCCGTCCGTTCTACAGATCTACATGACTTAATTTTGAATTTTGAACCAAACATCGTTCATTTCTGTGGACATGGTTCGGGAGAATCTGGTTTAGTATTTCTGGACAAAAAGATCGGTACCGATGCTCTTTCTAATCTATTTCAGCTTTTTAAGAAACATCTTGAATGTGTAGTTCTGAATGCTTGCTATTCTGAGGTTCAAGCTGATGCCATAGTTAAGCATATTAACTACGTAGTGGGCATGAGGCAGGCAATAGGAGATGATGCAGCGATCGCTTTTTCTCTGGGCTTTTATCGTGCTTTGGGATTCGGGAGATCGATTGAGGATGCCTATAAATTTGGTTGTAATGCTATTCAGCTAACGATTGAAGACCGCTCCACTAGACGGGATGTAATTGCTGAAGAAATGCGCAAGCTGGTGGTGGAAGAGCCAATGCCATCAAAGATTATCCCAGAGTATTTAAAGCCAGTCCTTTATTGTCAGTCTGAAGAGAAGCCAGTAAAAATTCCTGCTGTCCCTCGACGATATATACCTGGCTATTTAAGAAAGCATTATCAAAAACTCAGCCAAGCTATTAGAGAAGGCTCAATCGTACCTTTTCTAGGGGCAGATATCAATTTGTGCGATCGCCCATCTGAGGAGAAAGATTCCAAGTCTTCGGATTGGAAAGAAAATGGATCCTATCCACCAACTAACCTTGAACTAGCTGCCTATATAGATAGAGAAACTACCTTCATTGATAAGAAAGGACGTGGCTATGTTGATACAGTTCGCTGTCCGCTTATTTCAGATACTTCCTTGGACGAACTACCGTCAGAATTCCCCCCCGATGGGTGTCCACTGAAAACAGGGCATATTACTAGGCTCGATCTCCAGCGCGTGTCACAATACTTTCAGAGCAGGCAGCCAACCCCAGGCAGGCTCACAGACTCTATTAACTATATCTATCAGCAATCATCTTATCAATTTAACAGCCTGCATAAATTCTTAGTACATCTAATCAAGGAAGTATGTCCTGTCGAGACTAAAAAGTCTGACGCGACTCCCTATCCTCTGATCGTGACCACCTGCTTTGATAGAACATTAGAACGTGCCTTTGAGAATGAGCTTCTGCAATTTGACTTAGTTTCCTATACCAGCAGCGAAGAAGAATTCATTTATCAAAGGTTTGATTGTCAGGATGAGGGTAAAGATATGAGATGGACAAAGGGAAAAATCACTTCAGACGTAGATATTTCAGATGAAGATGAAAAAGAAAAAGCACCTTTTTCGTTAATAAAACGACCAGTAATTCTCAGACTCTACGGTCCTGTTGATTGGAATAATGCTCAAAAGGGGGAAAACTTTGCTATGACTGAAGATCATTTTCTTGACTATTTAGCTTGTGACATTTCCAAGAAGTTACCAAGAAAACTTTGGAGAAAGTTACTTGAAGGTAATCTTTGGTTTTTGGGATATAGCCTGAGCTATTGGAATCTACGCTTCATCATTCGTAAGATTAGAAAAGAGATCAGGTCAGATCGTCTTATGAGGTGGGCAGTTCAGGAAAAACCAGACATTTTAGATAGCGTTCTCTGGGAAAAGAATAAGATTAACTTTTTCAGCGATCGGGAAATAGGTTCCTTGGAACAATACCTCAAAGAGGTTGAAGAGCAACTAACAAATGACTTGAATAGATTACCAAAACCAAGGAAAAGGTAAGATTATGAGCCGTGCTGACCTCTATATGCCTGAAGAATTACCGTATAAAGGGCTAATTCCTTATTATGAAGAAGATAGGTTATTTTTCTTTGGGCGAGAACGAAAACGAGAAGATATTACAGACGAACTAAAAGCATCCCGCTTAACAGTTCTCTATGGAGCGAGTGGTGTGGGAAAAAGTTCAGTTCTGCGAGCAGGTGTTGCCTACCATTTACGTCAAGAAGCAAAAAACAATGTAGATACCACTGGTAAGGCAGGACAAGCAATCATTGTTTTCCCACCACCATTCAGAGATGAATTAGCAGACGAAGTATCTTGGCAAGATCCTTTGAATGGAATCAAAAAACAGCTTGAAAGAGAAATCGCTAATCTTTTAGATGTCTCGCAAACCGAGATTAAAGAAAAGTTTGAAGCAGAAATTACCAGTCTTTATACCGATGTACCCTCCCCTCCCAAAGATCGCTCTTTAGTCGATACGTTAAAAGCTTGGGCAAATATTCTTCAAGATGAAGATGGTCGTAGTAGGCTGTTTATTATTCTGGATCAATTTGAAGAATATTTGGTTCAATTGCGTCACAAAAAAACTGATAATGCTTTTCTCGATGAATTTCAAAAAGCTGTCAATAGTTCTGAAGTCAGAATTAATTTTCTCATCTCTATCCGTGAGGATTCTTTAGCTAGCCTTGATCACTTGGTAAATATTCAGGATAGATTTAAAAATCTCTTAGCTATCGAACATCTTAATGCGCAATCAGCTCGGGAAGCAATTCAAAAGCCCATTTTTGAATATAATCGACAGAAAATTATCCTGGAAAAGTTTCTAGATGATTCGCGGTTAACTATCCTCGCTGGCAATAGAGATACTCACAAGAGCACAATTCTTCGCTCTGCTATTACCCATTACCTCCGAGAAAATCGCAAAAATCGCTTAAATGTGGTTTTTTTCAACGGCTGGGGTAGATCTCAAGAGCAGGATTTGTTGGATGTTTTCAAAATGCAGCTCGTCAAAGATCTCGATCGCGTTGACGCTCTTTCTCCCCCGCAGTCAGAGTTATCCTTGATTGACACTTTGAGTACATGGATAAAGCACATCGATGGAAAGCAAAGTGAGACTAGACTCTTTGTTATTCTTGACCAGTTTGAGGAGTATTTCTGGAACCAAGAGGAAAGAGATCGGGACCAGAAATTTATTAACGAATTGCTGAGTGCTATCAACGATAATTCACTAAACATTAAATTTTTTATTGCTATCCGTGATGATTGGTTGTTCGATCTCATCGACGTATACAAAGATCGTCTTCCTGACTCTTGCCAATACTACTTAAAACTAAATCCTATAAATACTGAAGGAAATAATTTGATTGAGGAGAAGCCAATTGACCCCAATATAATGACTCCCAACGAGGAAAAAGAACTACAGCAGAAACTGAAAGAACAATTTATCACCATTGAAAATATTGAGCCGAATTTAGATTATGATATTTTGGAAGCATTCAAGCAACAAGATAAGGAGAGAGTTCTGCCTAATCACGACATTGCCGATCGCGGGTCTGAAAGTGAGACAGAATTGAAAGTTGAAGCACCTATATTACAGTTGGTCATGACTCGTCTCTGGGATAAGGAAAAGGAATCTGGCTCAAAGTATCTGCGCCGAGAGACATTCCAACAATTGCATGGCATAGAAGGAATTGTCGACGAGCACTTTAGGGGAAAGAGAAAAAGGCTATCACATGGAGAACTAGACATTGCAGCTAGGATATTTCCGTATTTAGTAACACAATCTGGCATGAAGATTCCTCTGCATGTTAGAGATTTGCTCTACTATGACAAGCAAACTAAGCCAAAATATATGCTCGAACGAGAGCAGGTTGAAAATTTACTAAACAAGCTTAGCGATATAGAATCTAGTAAAGAGAAGGAAAATTACCGCATTCTGCGTTCTGTCCCAGGCATTGGAGGAGAATCTCGCTACGAGATTTTTCACGATATGCTGGCTCAACCAATCCTGGCTTGGCTAACAGAACACGAGAGGAAAAAAAGAATTGAAGAAGGAGAAAAAGAGAAGGGAAAAAAAATTAAAGAAGGAGAAAAAGAGAAGGAAAAAAAAATTAAAGAAGGAAAATTGATTAAAGAAAAAGCAGAGAAACTGGCTAAAAAATACGAAGAGCAAGCCAATCGAGCGGAGGAGAGACGAAGAAGTACCGTCAGACGTATGTCGATCAGTGTCACAGGGAGTGTGATAATAGCGGTGGGTTCTATGGTTTGGGCATCAAACATTTATATTGGAAGCCAAATTAATAGAATAGACGGGGCTGTCTCTCAGTTTGATCAGGCAGCTAAGATAGATTTTTTTGAATCTGGTCAGCTTATGGCTTTAGAACGGGCAATGCGAGTAAGAAATGAGTTGACAGAACCCCTGAACGCACTCAAATTGATTCCTTTTGTCAAGGAGCAATATACTAAGGCAAAGAATGACTTACAGACGATTCTTAAGAACATTAAAGAAAAAAATCAACTTCAAGTCAACAGCCCAGTTTTGAATGTCCGTTTTAGTTCCGATGGGAAGAATCTTGCTATTGTTTCCACTGACGGAATCGTCCGCCTGTGGAACTGGGAAGGCGACAAAGAACTTGGCGAATTAAACACAAAACTCCGCGAAGAATTAAAAGGTTATAGGAGTGATGTTTTGATTGCCAGGTTCAATTTTGAAGAGAATACTCTTGCTACTTTTTTGACTGACGGCACAATTCGCTTGTTTAATTTACAGGACAGCGAACTTAAACAAATCAACAGCTTCAAAGTCATCGATTTCAAAGAGCGCATAGGCGGAGTATCAAGCATTAGTTTCAGTTCTAATGGGCAAGATCTTGCCACTGGTTATACTGACGGAACCGTCCGCCTATGGAACTTGCAAGGCAAGCGACTCGCCGAATTGAAAGGTCACCAGGACGCAGTCGTGAGCGTTAGTTTCAGTCCCAATGGGCAAGACCTTGCCACTGGTTATACTGACGGAACCGTCCGCCTATGGAACTTGCAGGGCAAGCAACTCGCCGAATTGAAAGGTCACAAGGGCGCAGTCGTGAACGTTAGCTTCAGTCCCAATGGGCAAGACCTTGCCACTGGTTATACTGACGGAACTGTCCGCCTATGGAACTTGCAGAGCAAGCAATCCGACGAATTGAAAGGGCATCAGGGCGCAGTCAAGAGCGTTAGTTTCAGTCCCAATGGGCAGTACCTTGCTAGTGGTGGTAGTGCTAGTGATCCTGTCAAAAGCACCGTCCGCCTTTGGTCTCTTCAGGAAAAGCCACGGTGGGATGAAGAGAGTTTAGATGAGCTACTAGATCACGGATGTGTTTGGCTTAAATACTATATTGCGACCCATCCTAATAAACAAGAAGAACTGTCAGAAGAATGTCCCAATCCTTCCCTAAATGATAAATAATCGAACCATCACTCATGCATAGCAATCATTTTAAAATAGACAGTAACTTTTACAATGAATATAAAAAATAATTACTGGAAGGTCGCGAAACTATTCACCTTAGCAGTTGTTGCTGCCGCTTTCAGTTCTAGTTTGTCCCAAGCAATTGCTGTTGAGGCTCAAGCAATTTCGGAGCTGACTATAGAAGAGCGACTGACAATAGTTAGAGAAAAGCTTAAGCAGAGAGAACAGCAGATCCCAAGTGATTCTTATACTAGATCGCCTCCACAAGAAAAGCCAGAGACTGAGGAAAACAAGCTTCTTTTAAGCCAATGGGGAAACTATTGGCCTAACTGGCCTAACCAATGGAACGACTGGAACAACTGGAGCAATTGGAACAAATGGCAAGACTGGAACAACTGGAGCAATTGGGGTAACTTTTTTTAATATTATCAACGTCTATTTATAAATTTATAATTGCCTGCTTAGATATTCATACTGATACATTTTCTGCTTACATAATATTGCATTCTAGATTACAAACATATACTGAATAGTGAATAGTTATTGGTCGAAAACAATTATGAATAAGACAAATCAAGATCCCAGAACTATTTTACAAACAACTGAATTTGGAACAGTTCGATTAGTTGTTATTCAACCAACCCCCTTCTGTAATCTAGATTGTGATTACTGCTACCTGCCCGATCGCCACTCAAAATACCGACTCTCCCTCGATTTAATTGAACCCATATTTAAAAATCTCTTTCAAAGCCAATTTATTGACAAACAATTTACAGTTGTCTGGCACGCTGGCGAACCCCTCACCATGCCTATTACCTTTTATGAATCGGCATTTGATCAGATTAAGCAACTCGATCGCGAATTTAATTCAAGTCGCTGCTTAATCTCCCATGCTTTTCAAACAAACGGGACTTTGATTAATCAAGCTTGGTGCGATCTAATTAAAAAATATCAGGTCAAGATAGGTGTTAGCCTCGATGGTCCAGCTTTTATCCACGATGCTCACCGCCAAACCAGAAAAGGCTTAGGCACTCACGCCAGCACCATGAGAGGGATATCACTGCTACAAGCGAATCAGATTGACTTTTCTGTTATTGCAGTTCTCACTAATAATTCCCTAAATTTTCCCGAAGAAATCTTCAATTTCTTTAGGGAACATCAGATTAGGAATGTCGGTTTCAATATTGATGAAACCGAAGGAGCAAACGAAACATCATCTTTGGGAAAAGATGATGCAGAAGAACGGTATCGTACTTTTATGAAAAGATTATACGAACTAGCAAAAAGCACCAAGGGATATTTAAAAGTTAGAGAATTTGAACAGACCAAAAACTTTATCTATGAAAAGTGCAATGCACTCCAAGGGCAGTTTACTCCTTTCACGATGATTAATATTGCTTATAATGGGGACTTTTCCACGTTCTCCCCAGAACTTTTATCCATGAAAAGCTCTCATTATGGCGATTTTATTCTCGGCAACGTACAACAAGATTCCTTTGATTCTATTTGCAAAACTGATAAATTCCAAAGAATCGATCGAGACATTCAAGCAGGGGTGGAATTGTGTAAGCGTACCTGCCAATACTTTTCTTTATGTGGTGGCGGTGCGCCTTCTAATAAATACTTTGAAAATGGCTCTTTTGCCACATCGGAAACGATGTATTGTAAATATACCAAAAAAATAATCGTAGATATTGTTCTTGAGGATATTGAAAAAGATTTAGGTTTACGTTCAAACTGAGTAAAAAATAATCAATTGGATCGAGCGATCGCAGCTTGAAAAATCAACTGTAATCTTGCTCCAACTCTGAACTCCAAACTTACATCTGACATAACTTCCATTGTTCGTGGGCTTCTTGTAGCAGAGCGATCGCTTGTTCGCAAGTATCTACACAACTAGGAATACTTAGATCGGCGGGGTCTGCCATAGGTGGCTCGACATCGATTGTGTATTGTTTTGCCCAGTTAGCCAACTCGTTCCACATTGTCCCAACCATAATGAATGGTGTATTTTGAAGCTTACGGACTTGTAATAATTGCCAAATCATCAATGCTTCTAAAGCTGTACCTATACCCCCTGGTAGCACCACAAAAGCATCGGAAACAAGGACGAAATGATGCAGTCGAGAAAAGAAAGTTCGATGGAGATAAACTTGCTCGACAAAAGGATTAGTATCTTGCTCGAATCCTAGATCGACACGGATACCAATAGACTTAGTCAGATTGTCAGGATCGGCAATCACACTACCTTCATTAGCAGCTTGCATCAAACCAGGACCCCCACCAGTGATAATATCGCAGCCCATTTTAGTCAGTTCGCTGGCTAGATGACGCACTCCATCATAGAGGGGTGTATCTGGCTGGATTCTTGCCGAACCAAAGAGAGTAACGCGATAACGTTCTCTTCTAGGAGGTTGAATACTAGACAATTGATTAACTGTATCCCAAAGACTGAGGATAGAATCATGAATTACTTCAAAAGCAGCTTCTGAGTCAGCGATATTAACACTATCGGGATTTTGGGGGAGATTACAATAGAAAGGAAGCGATCGCTTTGGTTCACTCATGAGGCAGATAACTCTAGTAGAAATTTATTCTAGCCAAATTTTAAAGGAGAAATGTGCCAATCAGCCATTTACTCAATGTGATTAAAGATTGTGAATAATTTATAAGCAGAGGAGAAAAGCGATAAGATCTAAGTAGAGAAAGCGATCAAATTAGCTAATACAGTTCCACTATAAATACCGCTTTTACAGTAGAGAATCTGATAAGCAAAAACAAGATAGCGTTTTTCCGCAGCAAGATAGTTTTTTAAGGAAGTGATTAGAAAAAAGAAAAATAATTCAGTTTAAGAGAATGAACGATAGGAGCTTAGAACAATGTTAACCAATAAAGCAGATTCAGGTTCGAGCGCACAAAATGGTTCAGATCCTTGGCAAACTCCTTCCCCAGTGCAGAAGAAAAATACCGTTCCTGAAACTTGGTCTTCACTCATAGAAACTCCCCCTTTGATTAGCCCAGCAGGAAATCCAGACGCTCCCAGGCTAGTTAGTCATCGATCGACCAGTAAGGAAGTTTTGTTGGAGGATGAACTCAAGCTAAAAACTAGTGCTGGCAGCCTTCTCAAACAACAGTTAGAAAAAGCTTTAACCTTACTTTATTGGTTGGAGACCATAGGAAACCCTAATTGGCAAATGTCATCACGCTAAATATAGTATTACAACGCCTTTTGCTCAAGGTGTAACGGTGACTGTATTCCGTGGTCATAATTCCTCCAAGAGGTAATAAAAATGACTACACAATTTAGCGATCGAGCCGAGGCAGGTCGCTTACTAGCAAAACAACTTAAACCAAATTATGCCCATTGCCCAGACCTATTGGTGCTAGGTTTGCCTCGTGGTGGCGTACCAGTAGCTTATGAAATTGCTAAAGTCCTTCATGCTCCTTTAGATATCTGTATTGTACGGAAATTAGGTGTACCAGGACATAAAGAGTTGGCGATGGGAGCGATCGCTACGGGAGGTATTATGGTACTGAATGAAGATTTAGTACATTCGTTAAGAATTTCCCGGAAGGCAATTGAAGAAGTTATTGTCAGAGAATGGCAAGAATTAGAGCGACGAGATCGTCTTTATCGAGGTTCTCGTCCCGTCCCCGATTTGGGTCATCGCACTGTCATTTTGGTTGATGATGGAATTGCTACGGGTTCGACTCTTAAGGTTGCTTTATCTACCATCAAACAACAGCAACCAAAGCGTATTATTATCGCCGTTCCTGTCGCTCCTCCAGATGTATACAACGAGTTGAAAGCAGAAGTAGATGAAGTTGTCTGCCTCTTTACCCCAAAATGGCTCTATGCCATCGGTCTCTGGTATGATGACTTCTCTCCCACCAGTGATGAAGAAGTGTGTAATTTGCTGGCAAGGAATATTCACGAGCCAAGAGTCATCTCCTAGAGAGTGACTTCTACAGAATAAGCAACCATTAGTAATTAATTTCATCAGCGTTGTTGAATTAGGTTACGATCGCCTTTCACTATTATTTTTTGTTTACGGATTAAAAAGCTTGGAAATTATAGCTTATAGCTACAACACTATTGATACCAATTTCGTACATGAAATCAGCAATGCCATTTTAGCAAACGAATACAGCAGTCAGGAGGATGTTACGATGGTCGCAAAACAAAAAGACAAACACTTTTACATCGCGGACTATTTTTTGGATGGATATTTTCTCAAGTGGGAAGCAGTCAAGGACAACTGTCCAGTCTGTGGGCAATATTTGGTACTCAACCTTGAAAATGGGACTGAGGTAGTTGCCCAAGTCCTCGAAACCGAGGAAATTAGTGAAAATGAACTAAGAATCTTGCTCAGTTCTGGTTGAGCAGGGGAACTGTTCATGAGCCTTACTCTGTTTGGCTCATGCTCCTCGAAGTCTATCTCAATGAAGATGTCACTTAAATCGTTCTCGCTATTTTGACAGATAACCCAGAACCCCAACCCACCTTGAATATCTTAGAGGGAGGGGCAATTATTGTTGGCGTTGTGATTGGAGTAGGTATATTTAAAACTCCTGCTCTAGTCGCTGCTAATGTTGATAGCGATTTCAGTTTTCTCTTGATTTGGCTCTTGGGGGGCTTAATTTCTTTCCTGGGAGCTTTATGCTATGGGGAGCTAGCAACTACCTATCCTCACCCAGGTGGAGAATACCATTATCTAACTTGCTCTTTTGGTAAAGAGATAGCTTTACTGTTTGCGTGGGCGCGTTTGAGCGTAATGCAAACAGGCTCGATCGCGCTATTGGCTTTTGTGTTTGGTGATTATGTGGCGCAGTTAGTTCCCCTAGGCGATCGCGCTTCTGCGATTTATGCAGCTTTGGCAGTTATTAGCTTGACTGGAATTAATATACTCGGTATACAGCCAAGCAAATGGCTTCAGAATTGGTTGACAGCAGCAAAACTAGTGGGTTTATTATTCATTTTCTTGACAGGATTGGCTTTGACGAGCGACCCCAGCGAGGTTTCCTCGCTATGGGAACGCGCGAGTTTAACTTCATTCTCTCCTCCTGTAGGCTCTCCTACCTCTAACACTGAAGGCTCTTATGGTTCAGCAATGATTTTCGTACTGCTCACTTATGGTGGATGGAGCGAAGCTGCTTATCTGTCAGCAGAAATTAAGGATGTGCAGCGGAATATGGTTAGAGTATTACTGAGCAGTATCGGCGCGATCGCTTTAGTATTTTTGCTGGTAAATTGGGCTTATCTCCAAGGTTTGGGCTTAAGCGCGATCGCTAATTCAGAAGCAGTAGCAGCAGATTTGATGGATCAGGCTCTGGGGGAAGTGGGAGCGAAATTTATTAGTTTGCTTATTGCTGTTTCGGCACTAGGGGCGATGCAGGGAACAATCTTCACTGGTGCGCGTACCAATTATGCCCTAGGACAGGATTGGAGGTTGTTTAGCTGGCTGGGACGCTGGGACAAAAGCACCCAAACACCGCTTAATGCTTTATTGATACAGGGAACTATGGTTTTAGCTTTGATTCTGTTGGGTGCTTTGACGCGCAGTGGTTTTGCCACGATGGTGGAATATACTGCACCAGTGTTTTGGTTCTTTTTATTGTTGACCGCTCTCTCATTATTTGTGCTTCGCACCATTGAACCAGAAAGATCGCGCTCGTTTTGTGTGCCTTTTTATCCGCTTACCCCCCTACTTTTCTGTGCTACCTGCGTTTATATGCTGAATGCGAGTTTAACTTACACTGGTATTGGTGCGTTGGTAGGAGTAGGAGTATTGCTGTCAGGAGTACCTCTGTTGCTGCTAGTAAGGCATTAGGCATAAAGCTCTGATTCTCGACATGACTTTTTATCGGCAACATAAGCTTTGACAGCCAAATCAAGGACTGACTCAGCGCAATTGATAGCGTTCCAATAATCTCTCCACTGGGAAGAGATATTCAAATATCTAAAACCAACCAAATAAAGGTAATAGCGGATTTTATGAAATATATACATAGAGGTTGCTGGAAAACTTTGAAACATTGAGCTAAAGAACGTTACAGAGATTATGGCACGACCCAAAAATTAGGTTGACGGGGCGCAAAAGCCCTAAAATTGGTGAAACCCCCTTGCACTTATCTGAACTAGAACAGATGTATCGCAAATCTAACCAGCCTGAGCTGACCCCAGAAAATTTTGAATTACC
>JAAUYH010116739.1_pt1 | contig 13300 bp, 12 predicted proteins | sample 7278061 | NCBI WGS metagenome assembly JAAUYH01 (sample SAMN14350203, study PRJNA611818) | marine sediment metagenome | isolation source: surface marine sediment (0.6m) | place: French Polynesia: Moorea | collected 2018-08
AGTTTGCTTCCTAATCAAGTTTGCTACTGGATTTTGCATGACTTTCTATTACAAACCTACTGTATCAGATGACTATGCCTCAGTATAATACATCATGAATTAAGTTAACTTCGGTAGGATAATTCGTTCATTTCATCGCTGGTCTGCTAGCATGATGGTTCTAATGATGATCCTTCACGTATTCCGCGTTTACTTAACTGGCGGTTTCAAAAAACCTCGTGAGTTAACCTGGATTGCTGGAGTAGTTATGGCAGTAATCACCGTTAGCTTCGGTGTAACTGGATATTCTCTTCCTTGGGACCAAGTAGGTTACTGGGCGGTTAAAATTGTATCTGGAGTTCCCGCAGCAATTCCTGTCGTAGGCGACCAAATGGTTGAACTATTGCGCGGTGGTGTTAGTGTTGGACAATCCACTCTAACTCGCTTCTATAGCTTACATACTTTCGTCTTACCTTGGTTAATGGCGGTATTTATGCTGGCGCATTTCTTGATGATTCGTAAACAAGGCATTTCCGGTCCTTTGTAAAGTGATCTTTTATTTATGACATAGTTAATGACTTTGTCATCTAACATGTGTTTTAGAATCAAAAATCTCAATCTCAATCTACAAATCAATGCAACTCAACCCAGCGATCTAATCTGCTGATTCTGAGTCGATTAAGGAGAAACTAATGTCCACTTTAAAAAAACCCGATCTTAGCGATCCCGCATTACGTGCCAAGCTAGCTCAAGGGATGGGTCATAACTATTATGGCGAACCCGCTTGGCCCAATGATCTACTATATATTTTCCCCGTTGTAATTTTGGGGACTATCGGTTTAGTAATCGGTTTGGCAGTACTAGATCCTGCCTTAATCGGTGAACCTGCTAATCCTTTTGCGACACCTTTGGAAATCTTACCTGAATGGTATTTATATCCTGTTTTCCAAATCTTACGTATTCTACCTAACAAGCTACTCGGAATTGCTTGTCAAGGTGCTGTACCTTTGGGTTTAATGCTGATTCCTTTCATTGAAAGTGTCAATAAGTTTCAAAACCCCTTCCGTCGCCCTGTAGCCTCTACTGTATTTATTTTTGGTACTTTAGTAACTATCTGGTTAGGAATTGGTGCTACTATGCCTATTGATAAATCTTTGACTCTAGGTTTATTCTAAAAATCTTCTGGCAATCATTCTTTTTTTAGATAGTTAGACGCTTGCTTTCGGCCTTTGTTTAGTGATTTTTACTAGCAATGACGATCGCAAGCGTTGTTTATTAGGAATTAAAATTAACTGATAACAGTTAACTGATAACTGTTTACTGTTAAAGGCTTTCTCCGATACTCAAAACACGGGATTGTCCTTGATTAGTCATGGTAGCCTTTTCTTTAGTTACCGATTCTAATACCCAACCAGTGTTTTCAATATTTTCTCCTAACCAAATTCTCTGGGTAATACCATCAACTTTGAATAACGCAGCAGAAGCTTCTCCTAATTCGATTAAACCTACTAAAGTGCTATTTATTTTCGGGAAAGCGATCGCTGTTGCCACTTTATTGTCGGCAATTTTTAGATTGGCTGATTCAGAAGGAGATGGAGGTAAAGGAATTTTGACTGAGGGTTCAAGGGCGTTGAATTCAGACGGTGGTGGTGGTGGCAGAGGAATCGCTCTGGATAGAGGTTGAGGATAGTAGCTAGGAATAGGATTTATCTGAGGCTGGGTATATACAGGAACATAAACTACAGTCGGATTCTCTTCTTCTGAAGCAGAGGCTTTTTCTTCAGCAATTACTTGACGATCTATGTTGTCGAGTGATCGCTGCATATAGTCAAGAAATTCTGCATCTGTCTTAGAAATAGTTTCTTTATTGGATGCTAAAAAGGGGATGATATTTTGTCCCGTTGTGTAAGCAAAGAGCCACCACAAAACAAATATTAGATAGCCAACTAAAGCAATTAATAATAATTTGTCTAGACCAATTCTTTTGCTAGAGGAGTTATCCTCAACATCAGATTCGGGAAGTGCGTTTAAAGAGAATAAATCTAGTTCGTAGTCATCATCTGTTTCTAAGAAATACCAATCATTAATGATGGTAGTGGGGTTAGAAATGTCTGAGGATGAAACATCAGAAGTCTTGGTTTTCGATAGTGCTGAGGATTCCTGTGAAGATTGGGAGTCAGATGAAGGTATAGATTTCTCCCAATAAGAGTCTGGAAGACAATTCTGACCAGTATTTTTTGGGGAATCTTGGCCAAGTTGATCGTCTTCTGTATGATTGCTATTGCGAGGACAATATACAGTCAGGGTATAAATAAAAGAAAATTTTTCTATTCCTCGCTCAATGCTGAGATTACTGGACATGGATATCCCCAAACTCATTACGCGTCCGAAGATAACTTAGAGTTGCTAATTTATGCCATAGTAATTTCTCAGAAATTATTTTTTTGTCACTCTATTTTCCTCAGTAATACTACTAGTTTGTCTCAATTGATTAGGCACAATTTGAGATAAGCGACTCAACATTAATTTGATGTTTGAGGCTGGTCGCTATGCGCACCTTCGGTGATGGTAAATTGAAATAGTAGGGAGATGGAGAGAAGTTATAAATATTCATATTATAAGTCTGTGAGCAGCCTGGCTTTTCTCAGTATAAATTTAAATATTGTTTCTTCCTTGGTAATTATATCTGCTCGACCTTCCATGCCCAATTGAAGCGCACACTGATTTTTACCTTGACTTAAAGTCAGATGAGCTGGCTCTAGCTTCACCTTATAAGCAGAGGCAGCCTTAGTTGGACTCATATTCTGAGAGGAAGAATTTGAGTTGCTATCATAAGGAATCGCATCAGGGGAAATTTTCTTAACTACTCCTTTTAGAGTGCCATAATCTGGATAGGGACAGGCGGATATTCTAATATGTGCCTTTTGACCGATCTTAAGGTTCCCAATATCACTAGATGATACTAGGGCTTCGACTGCTAAAGAAGTCTGATCGGGGGCGATTCGGGCTATTTCGCTACCTGTTTTAACTGTCTGACTAGGATTCCGTAAAGAAAGCTGAAATAAAATACCATTTTCTGGAGCTTTAATGATAGTTTGCTCGATATCTCGATCTATTTGTTTTAATTCGCGATGATCTCTGGCTAATTGTTCTTCTAATTCAATTCGTTGCTGAATCAAAGCTTCGCGTTCTCGGTTTAAAGCAGCAGCAGCAGCATCACCACTATTTCTTTCTTGAGCGATTCTTTTTCTGGCGATCGCTATTTCTCCATCATTAGGATTGAGTGCAGCTTGGGCGCTTTGTAGTTCGGCTCGGGCTGCCTCAAGGGCTTCTTTTTGCTGCTGAGTATCAAGTTTTGCTTCCTCCAATAGATTCTCAGAAATAACTCCTTCTGCTGCTATGGACTGATATCGCTGCTGCTTCGCCCTAGCTGCGTTTAATGCAGCTTTTATTGACCTTATGTTCGCCTTGGCTTCTTGGACTTCAGCGGAGGTAGTAACAAGCCTGTCTTGATGTTCTCTTCGACGACGACTAAGTTCAACTGTAGCTACTTCAATTGCCCTTTGAATACGATCTTTTTCAGCTTGTATTTGGCGTTCAAGGGTGGTAATTTGGGCATTGATTTGCCCTAATTGTAGTTTTGACTGTTGAATTTGGCTTTGTAGTTGGCTCTTTTCTGTTTCTAGGCGAGAGCTATCGATAGTAGCAATAATATCTCCCCGTTGAATTTTTTGATTTTCTTTTATATTAATTGCCACAACTGTTCCCTCAGTTTTGGCTTCGACTATTCTTAATTCCCCCGCAGGGCGAACTTTAGCCTGGGCTTGGACTGTAACTTTGTAGGGCGTAAATGCCGAAAGCGCGATCGCCATACCTACCGAACCGACTAAAAATAATCCTCCTAATTTTGTCCAAGGATTAATGGCGGGCATAAAATCATTTTCATCTACCTGGGTTAAGGTATTGTTTTGGGATTGATGAGTTAGCGTATCACTTTGAATCTGAGGAGTTATAGCAGCATTATTAGAATTTTCTGGGAAAGATTCTTCTAATTTAGATTTGGCTTTAGCTTCTGTCGAAGCAGCAGTATAACCATTTTGATCATCGCCATTCTTTAACATAGAATCGGCATTTTCGGCATTATATCCTGACGCTTCCAGACTACTAATAATATCAAGGATTTGGTAATTAGGAATGTTTACCTCTTCTCTACTCACCATAATTTGAATGTAATGATATAGAGTCCAGAATGTTACTTGAATCAGAAAAGGATCTAATTCTTCAACCAGTTTTTGAGCAATTTTGTCCGGAGGATAACCACAAATTAAACCTTGCAGACAGACTTTTTCTAACTCAGTTAATGGTTGTTGTTGTTTTTGAATTTTGATGGCTTCAAGTTGATTATAAAGTTGTTTAATATGCCAATTATTATTATTAGCTTCAAAGAAAATTTTATTCTGTTGGCTTATAGTGTTTTCTTTATTATTAATCATTAGTTATACTACCAAAAATTTTTGGTGCTCTCCAGCTTGATAATTCAAATCTTTGCGATCGCCTTGTAATTTTAGTTTTCCTTCTTCTAGCATCACAATCCAATCTGCTTTACTAATTACAGGAGGACGATGACTAATGAGAATAGTGGTTTTGCCGAATCGAGAAGCTAAAAGAGTTTCTAAGACTTCCCCTTCACTAATGGGATCTAGTGCGCCAGTAGATTCATCTAAAATCAAAACTGGAGGATGATTAACTATGGCTCTAGCTAAGGCTAGTCTTTGCTTTTGTCCGCCAGAAAGATTAGAACCAAATTCACCTAAGATAGTGAGATATTTATCGGGTAATTTACTAATAAATTTATCTGCCCCTGTTACCTGACAAGCTTCTACTATTTGTTCAAAAGAAATATCGGGATTACCTAAACGAAAATTTTCGATAATCGAGCGACTCCAAAAGTGAGCTTCTTGGGGAACTAATACCACCTGTTGTCTGAGACAATCTAAGGCTAAATCTTGTTGATTATAAGCGCCAAAGCAAATATTCCCTGACTGTGGTTGATATAAACCAGCAATTAATTTAGCTAAACTACTTTTACCACAACCAGATTTACCAATCAGAGCAGTTACTTTCCCGCCTGGAATAGTTAAATTAAAATTTTCTAACAGATCTACTCTTCCTGTATGGTGAAAGTTGAGATTAGTGCAAACAATATCGGTCTGACCTTTAATTTTTGCCCAAGGCTTTTGGATATCTTCTTTCGTTTCAGGAGTTGCTTGAATAACTTCATTTAAACGATGAGTCGCGGTTTTCGCCCGGGCAAATTCATCGACAAACTCAACAGTAGTATTAATAAAGGAATTAAAATTGCCATTCATACTATTAAATGCCAATAACATCCCGATGGTTAAATATTGGTCAATCACTAAGTTACTACCAAACCAAAGCAGGGTTATACTACCGACACTGGCAACACAGTTAGAAAAAATACCGTTAATATAACCAATTTGAATTGTCTTGAAAGTAAAATTGGCCAGACGACTAAAGCGGTTTTGAAATTCTTCCCAAAATTGAGGAGCAGCTGTAGTAGTTTTGACTGTAATTGCGCCTTTAAAAGTTTCAACTAATATTCCTTGATTCTCTGCCGACAAAGCCATTGTATGGCGAATTTTTTGTTGCAGTGTGGGCAGAAAAACAATTGTAGAAAGCGTCATTAATGCAGCTATAATCAAAGCAATTACACTCAACTTGGGACTGTAGAAAAACATGAATCCTAAAGAAACAAGAGCCACAAAAAACTGACTTGGTAAACTCACTACAGCTTGAGAAATTAATTGATTTATTTCTTGAATATCTTCGAGACGACTAACAATTTCTCCACTACGACGAGTTTCATAATAAGTAAGGGGTAAACGAAAAATTTGCCTACCAAATTCAAAGTCAAAACCCAGCTTAATCCGTTGAGCAAAGTGAACAATTAGACTAGACTGAGCTAACTGTAAGCTACTGCTAACTAGATACATAATTACTACCGCGATCGCAATTTTAGTAAGTAGTTGAGTATCTCCTCTAACTAAGACATCATCAGTTAATATCTGCAATAAAAATGGAGAAGATAATGAAAGTAATCCTAGAACACAGTTAATTAATAAAGTTTGTCCTAAGATACCTTTATAGGGCAAAACTCGCCTTAAAAAATAAATAAAGCCCCTAATCTTATCGCGATCATCAGGTTGCTCTGTAAAGTTTATTGGGTCAGGTTCGAGTAATAACATTACCCCATCTGTCCAACCTTCTAAAAATAGCTTTTTGTCTAAAAATCTGACTCCCAACCCAGGATCTGCAACCACATATTTATGACCTTTTTTGCCATATAAAACCACCCAATGATAACCTTTCCAATGAATAATTGCTGGAAAAGATAACACATTTCTATCGATCATTTCTATAGAGCATTTGACTCCTCGGACATTGAAGCCAAACCTGTTCGATCCTTGCTTTAATCCCAATAAAGTAGTGCCGTTCTGTCCAGTTCCTACTGCTTCTCGAATACGATTAATCGTGAATGTTTTACCATAATATTTGGCAATAGAAGCTAGACAAGCTGCACCACAATCTTCTTCACTGTGCTGTTGGACAAGTTGGTATTTCATTCTTGTTTGATTTACTAATAGTCTCTGCATGATGAGCGATCGCCTCATACCAGTCAGTAATAGGCAAATTGGCAGGTGTTATCTCCTCTTCATACACCTGCCTACAAAGTTTCAGGAAGGAAGGATAGAACTGCCGATACCACTGATTAGTAAGTTTGCCCAGAGGTGTGTCTTTGAGATTTCCCAGTGCATACTGCCTGGCAAAGCCGTGCTGAAGTGGTACTACAGTACCATCGGCTTCAATAACCAGTGGCGATAGAATTTCAGCAAAAGAAGATTCTGCCTTATTGTTTGATAACTCGTTGGCAAAAAAACTACTAGGATTTGATCGCAGAAAATCTTGATGAACTAGATCGATCTGGATATAGAGTTGATCTTTCAATGCTTTCTGAAGGCGCATGGCTTTAAGATAGGCATATGCCCGAATGCTCTGATTGGGTTTTACTCCTGCTAGATATTGTTGGGCGCGCCCAACTTCTTGAAGTGGATGAATTTGTAGTAACTTCGCCTGTTGTTCTAAGGCAAAATTAGCAACCCAGTCTAACTCGCGAAAATTGCTCTTTGTTAAAGTAAAAATAAAGCCAAAGGGAATACCAGATTGACGAATACTCTCTAATCGCGCCATCATTGTCTCAAAAGCTCGCTTGTCTGCACGTATTCGATTGTGGGATGCAGGCATACCATCAAGGCTAATAGCAAGTATGTCAATCTTTCCCCTCAGCTTTTTAAGGTACCGCTCATCCAAGAGCATAGCGTTTGAGACAACAGCTGTACGCATTTTATACTTATGAGCTTGTTCGAGTAGCTCTGGCAGAGATTTGTATAGAATTGGTTCACCACCAGAAAAGCTGACGTTGGTGTAACCTTCTCTACTGGCATCACTTATTGCCTGTAGCAGAAGTACAACATCTAGTTCGTCACGCTCCTCAGGACTAGAAGAAGAGTAGCAGTGGAAACAGCGTAGATTGCATCTTCTGGTTAGATGAATTTGTAGAATACGGTAATGGTTGCCAGTTGGTGCCATAAGTCTTTGTTACTCCAATGATTTCACTTCCAAAGAGTTTTCCCACTCCGACCAATCGAACAAAAACTATCGTCATATCAGAATTTACAAGTTGGTTCAAAACTCATCTTAGGATCGATGCAAATCCCATTAGGAAGGATAGTGGGTTTAGGGCAGAATCCCCCTTTCGTATTGTAAAATCCCCATTTCGTATTGTAATAATTCCCGCCTCCTCTGAGTTCTTCTTGTTCTTCAGGGGTAAGTTCTACCACTTCTTCAACAATACCTGCTGGGTTTTCAGGTAATTGGGAACGCTGTTCTTCACTCAAACTGTTACGATAGTCTTCATCTTTCCAAGCGCGGATGATCTCGTCGTTTGTCATTTTCTTTACTTCTGAATTTGAATTAATTTTTGGTTTTTAGCTAACCTAACGCCAGGGCATACTCTGCTTTTTGAAGCACTGTGCCCTTTAACTTCGGAGGTTCCAGCACCAGTACTGAAGGAACGCGCTCTGTTTCTGCTAGGCGCAGCAATTCATAGCCGATGCCTGCCAGTCCGGTCATCAGTCCGGGTGTCTCAACTCCCAAAGGTACCCCGCAGAACCAGCCATGTTTGTCAATGCTTTCCAGGATAATGGCAGCAAAGCGGTCAACTTGAGTTTTCCACTGGGGTTCATCGAGGGTTTGACTGGCTTGCAGGAGCAATTCCAGGTTACCCAAGTCGCCGTGACAGAGGGAGTGGTTATAACCAAAGCCAGAATTCAGAGTGGTTGTGAGGGCAGTCTCAATCTCTGCTCGGATTTCAGCATCATCCAGGTGCGGCAGAGAACGCAACCGAGCTAGACCAATTCCTGGGGCACCATGACACCAGGCGTTCATGCACTTATGCTGGTTCTCATTGTCAGATAGGACTGTATCGGCAAAATCGCGCAGGTCAGCCCAATTGCCCACCTCAGGAAGGAAGAAACTGCGCTCGTAAGCAATAGTTTCCAGAGCCGCTGTCCGAAAGCGTTGCTCCCCGGTGAGTGCCGATAGCTCTAATAACGCCCAGGCCATACCAGCTGAACCGTGAGCCATACCAGTCAGTGGTTTATCTTGACTTGGCATGACCCAACCAATACCTTGAGCCATCTTTTGGGCTTCAGCGATTAGATGATCGCCGCATTGAATGGCAGCAGCCAGTGTCGATTCAGAGGGAGCGCAGCGGTACAGACCCAGTAAACTAATCATGCATCCTGCTGCACCAGAGATAATGTCCAAGCCTCGATCCTCCTCGATTAGAGGTGGCACAAGCTTGACCAACTCCTGGGCTTCAGCCAGCAGTTCTGGTTCATCCCACAACATCCCCAAATGGGTCAGGGTGTAGATAGCTCCTCCCAAACCATCAAAGCCACCAATTGACTCAATAAATTCTTGAGCCTGTTCTAAATGGTCTCGTAGCGTGGTCAGGGCAGTTTGGGCTAAGGAAGTGTAACGCTTCTGTTGAGTCATAACACCCAGGTAGGCTAAGAACAGCGCTATCCCTGATACGCCCCCATAGAGATCCATGCCTAACTCAGTAAGAGTCCAGCGACTTTCATTCATCAGTGCCAAGCCAATCCAGCTTACATCATCCTGACCCCGCAGCGCCAGTTCTTCTAATCGGTCTCCTACGGAAACTGCGGCTGCTAGCAGTTGTTCGCGATTAGCTTTGCTCTGCTTGTTCGACAGTTCTCTCGGAGAATAGGTCGGCCACTGTGCTCGTTCTGAAGACATCACCAACGAGACTAGGGAACCATGGATAAAGCGCATTTGTTGCGCCAGATCCTTCTCACTCAGTTGCTGTAAGCGACGCTGAACCAAGGTCATGCCTGATTCAGGAAAGAAATCGGCGATCTGTTTGCCAGAACTGGTGAATAGAGCGCGGGAATTGGGGCACGTCGTAAACATGGGAATGTCACCATTCCACAAATCTTCCCTCTCAGCAGAGATTACTTTAACCATAGGGGAGTCATGCCCAATACCCATCCAAAGGCGGTCAAACAAGCGTTCTCGCTCTAATGTATTGCGCAACATTTGAGGATGGAAACTATCCTGTAGCAATATACCGTAAAATCTTGTTGGACGCAGAATAGCACGCATTTCATCGGAGGCAAAGGGAGCTAGAGGACTATCTTCAGACAGCAACTGATCCCGATTTTTCAATAGCAGCTGATAAACCTTAGTAAATCCAGCAGATATAGCCGAAATATAATCGAGCAAATTGACCTCGCTATCGTTAAGGGTAGGTCGATTATTATCCCCTGCCATCTTCATCCGCTTGCGCTTCAGCCGCATCTGGTCCGTGCCTATGTTTTCCCAGTAGGGGACTTGACCTGGCGTCAGTTGGCCTCCTTGACCACCTAGACCACTAATATCGACGCCGTCATGCTCTCCGTCTGACCACAGACGCATGGGCAATAACCCGATGCCCAAAACGGAGTTATTAATAGTCTCTTGGGCAAGTTGCTCAGAATTGGTAGCATCAAATTTATTAAAGGGAGCATGGAACAGAGATTCCAGGTCAACCAAAACCGGATGCTCGCCGGCGGCAATTAAGTTTTCGGAGTGAAAATCGGTTGCTTCTAGGGCATACAGGAGAGCCAAGTAGCCCCCCTGCCGCTCATAGAAACGCTGGATTTCTTCTGTAGAGGAGCAGGTTTGGGCAGCCACAAATTCTACCCAGCCATAGGTATCGCGATTGATGATTTTAAGTGTCCGAAATGGTGGGTGATCACCTCGCTCGTTGAGCCAAGTTAATAGTTGCTGAAAATGGATTTCTACACCTAACGATCTTGGCTTGTAGACTAGTTGAAAGCCAGAGCTAAATTTTGCGATCGCCACGGAGCGACCGCCTTTATGACTGTCGCCCTCACCTCCCTGTACTGCCACCAGCTGACCTGGATCTTTCCCTGGGCTGAAGGTGTTTCGGATTGCTTCCCAATCAGCACACAAGTGCTGAAGAAATTCCCGACTAGATACAAGCCACTGATTTATACAAATAACTAGCTGACGGGCTAAAACGGGATATTCCTCTAATAGAGTGATTATTTGCTCTGGGGAACGCAGTTCCTCCAAGAAGCTATAAAATCGCTCCTGTGAGGTATCGCCCTTGAGACGCCCTTGTAGGCTAGCTGCATTGAGTTCCAAGACCATTGTGCGGCTGCATTGACCGATCAGCTTCCCTGGTAGATTGGCAAATAGCAGGTCCATAATTGTTTTGGGATCAAAGGGCAAATCCGATTGCGTTTGGCTCAGTTTCTCAACTTCCTCCTGCAGCTGCTCGCAACCTTGGCGAATCAGCGGCCCAATGGCACGCAACAAAAAACTTATCTGTTTAAACTCTAGCTCTTCTTGCTCTCCTGGAGAATCCTGTGGCTTCTCTGGGAGAGGTAGTGGCTCAGCAGGAAAGGCAGCAGGATGGGAAAATGCCTGAGCCAGATTTACCAACCAGGTGGGGGTAGTGCCGAAACGCTCATGTACCGCCTCAATTGGCTCGCCCAGGAGGTAGAGAAATTCATCTTCGGTAATTCTATCTAGAGCCAGACGTTGAGCAAAGTAAGCATCATCCGCGAATGGAGCTTGTTTGCGCCAGCGCTGCATCCTTCGTTGGGCAAGCTCAGAATTCACCTTAACATTTAGCATCTTATCTGGATCTGCTTGTAGTGACGCGATTCGTTCAGCCAGGGTCATCGCGCCATACCAATCAGAAGCTTGAAAGTATTGTTGATTCATAGTAAAAAGCGAAAATCTATAATTTATTTGGTCTCCCTACTTTTTGGTCTCCCTACTATAAAGATGGGACTTCCAAGTAATCATCTATCCAATCTCGTGAGGTAAACATTAGGCAATTTTAGGGTCAGAATAGATCCGAGAATAACTGATCAATAAACTCTTGCTGCATTTTTCTGGGTATGGGGCTCGACGAACCTCCCTTACCCGGCTTGTGTGGACGGCAGAGGAATGAGTAGCAAGTTTGTTTGTCGGCACTTAATTGACAACCATAGCTACAGTTTTTCTGGGAGACTGGATGACCGCCAGCGAAGTTCTCCATATCCTCCTCCGACAGTTCAAGCATCCCCGCCGGGTTTTCAGGCACCCGGACTTGCTCCTGTTGACTCAAACTCTCAAAATAGTCTTTGTCTTTCCAGGCGCGAATTATGTTTTTGTTTAACATGGCTGTTTTTTTTACGTCTATGTTGATTTTTGATGTTGATGAAATGCGAGACTCAGTCATAGCTGAAAAACTTTATTGAGACTGGCTTTCAGTCATGCCGTGACCAGTCAGCAATAGAATGACAAGCAAGTGTCGACGCTGACTGCGCAAAAATTGGAAACAATGTACATGCACTTTTTGGTGTAGTGTTTTAGAGACTTATCCTTCTTCTCCTTCTTCCCGCCGGCAATGAGATACATCTCCTCCTCCGACAGTTCAAGCATCCCCGCCGGGTTTTCAGGCACCCGGGCTTGCTCCTGTTGACTCAAACTCTCAAAATAGTCTTTGTCTTTCCAGGCGCGAATTATGTTTTTGTTTAACATTACTTTCCTCACTTTTGAGCTTTGCGGCACTAATATAAAAATTCCTATAAGTGAGCCAATTGGCTCACTTATTTTTAAGTTCTAGCAGGCGTATGAATTACCTTCGATTTTGCAATAATAAGATACGATCTGGCACTTGAAGGTGTTCACAGCTTTCCTGAGTCGGCGTAGACGACGACCTTGGCGTTGACGTTTTTTGTCTCCGCCGGTGATGCTCTCCATATCTTCATCGGACATTTCAATAATCACACCAGCTGGGTTTTCAGGTAACCGGGATCTCTCCTCTGCACTCAGGCTATCGAAATAGTCTTTGTCTTTCCAAGCGCGAATAATATTTTTGTTTGACATTACTTTTCTCCGCTTTTAATACTCGAGCGGTTTTTATACTTAATCATTAACAACTTACATGGACAGCCAACCTAGTTTTGAACTTTAGTTGTACTGATGGAAGAAAACTGCTATAGTGTGAGTGAGCCAATTGGCTCACTTATTTTCAAGGTGGTTTCTAGCAAAGAAAATACCATTTACGTAGCTAAGAAACGCGATTCTTAGCTACATGAGAATGATAGATAATAAGAGATCTGATCAAAACCTGGTAAAATATTTCTGGAAATCACCTAAATTCTAGCAAAAGAACGAAAAACCTTCGACCTTGCAATAATTAGACACGACGTCGCAATAATATGTGTTTTTGGCCCCGCAACCGGATGCTTTGGTGGCGTACTTGGTAAAGTACTTACTACCATATTTGCCGCCGCCGGCCACGATTTCCATCTCTTTATCGGAAATTTCAACCATCCCTGCTGGATTTTCAGGCAACTGGGAACGCTGCTCCTCACTTAGGCTATTGAGATAGTCTTCATCTTTCCATGCGCGAACGATGTCGTACTGTGACATTCTTTTCTCCTTATTATTAGTTAGTAGACTTGTTGTGGATTAATATGGCTTGCAGAAGAATGAATAGCCTTCGACCTTGCAATAATTAGACACGACTTCGCATCCTGCGGTATTGAGGCCCCCGCAACCCTTTGCATATGTGGCGTACTTGGTAAAGTACTTACTACCATATTTGCCGCCGCCGGCCACGATTTCCATCTCTTTATCGGAAATTTCAACC
>JAAUYH010129707.1_pt1 | contig 13300 bp, 12 predicted proteins | sample 7278061 | NCBI WGS metagenome assembly JAAUYH01 (sample SAMN14350203, study PRJNA611818) | marine sediment metagenome | isolation source: surface marine sediment (0.6m) | place: French Polynesia: Moorea | collected 2018-08
AAGAAATTAGATTTATCAAGGATGCCTTGAAAATGTCTGTTTATTTAAAGAAGTGTAACTATTGTTAGAACCTATTGCAAGAGGTATTAACTTTTAGTCAAATTTTTTCACTTTGTATTTCCCCAGATTGCCAACCTAACTTGGAGCTGAGGACTAGTTAATTGTATCAAACTAGACTAAATCCCTAATTAGAAAAATTGCCTCAGATTTAGCTTACTCTTCCCTAGTTTTTCTCTATTGCTAGCTAGTAATATGCACGTAACCTATCAACCTCTTGGGGAAAAAGTTATCTATCCTTTAGAGAAATTTTAGTTTAGGAGTAAAAACAATGGCTGTTTTTAATGGTGGTGCTGGCAACGAACTTATCGTTGGCAGTAACAACGATGATACTATTAGAGGTCGTGATGGTGACGATACTATTCTCGGTGCTGGTGGTGACGATGTGCTGCTAGGAAATAGGGGCGAAGACAGTATTGAAGGAGGAGAAGGTGAAGATACTCTTCGAGGTGGCAGGGGAGATGACACTCTCATTGGTGATACAGGAAAAGATCTCATAAGGGGTCGCAGGGGAGATGATCGCCTGATCTGGAACAATGGTGATGGTAGTGATACTATGGAAGGCGATGATGGCTTTGATGTAGTAGAAGTCAATGGTGCTCTGGAAGATGGGGATGATTTTGAGTTAAGAGCTAATGGCGATCGCGTTGAGTTTGAACGTCTTAACTTAGGTAACTTTATCCTCGATGTGGATAATGTAGAACAGTTTGAAATTAACGGTGGTGGTGGAGATGATACCCTCACTGTTCAAGATTTAACTGGCACTGACGTACAACAAGTTATTTTCAACGGTGGTGATGGTGATGACTTTCTTGATGGGGAGGAAACATCAACCCAAATTATAAGTGAAGGTGGAGTCGGTAACGATACTTTAATTTCTGGTACTGCGGACGATACTCTTGATGGTGGACTAGGAGATGACGAAATAGAGGGAGAGCAAGGAAACGACACTATGATTGGTGGCGAAGGTAATGACACTCTAGAATGGGATGATGGTGATGGCAGTGATTTAATGAGTGGTGGTACAGGAATAGATACTATCGAGGTGGAAGGCTCTCTTGCAGAAGGTGATGACTTTGTCTTACAACAAGATGGGGAAAAAGCTATTTTTGATCGCGTTAACTTAGGCTTATTTACACTTACTGTAGACACTTCTGAAATATTTGAGGTTGAAGGTGAAGGTGGTAATGATATTTTCACTGTAGGAGACTTGTTTAATACAGATGTAGAGAAAGTCGCTTTTGAGGGTGGAGAAGGTAATGATTTTCTCGATGCTAGTTTAACTAATGTAGAGATTGTCGCCGATGGTGGTGACGGAGATGACACCTTAATTGGTGGCAACGCCGATGATATCTTGATTGGTGGTAATGGTAATAACACTTACACTGGCGGTGAAGGCGCAGATGTATTTGTAGTCGGCTTTGATGGTATTGATGTAATCAATGACTTTAACCGTGAAGAAGGAGATGTGCTCCAAATTTCTACGATGGAATTTGGCGTATCGTCCTTCTTAGCAGAAAAAGACTTTAGCTACGATAGCAGCAGCAATGAGCTTTTTTATCAAGGGAATCAGTTTGCTGTCATAAATACTGTGGAACTTTCCACTTTCAGTATTGATGATATTACTTTAGGAGAATAATTACCTAACACTAATCTAGTAAGGGCAAATAATTATTTGCCTTTACTTTTTGGAAACAATTTCTGACTGAGTAAGAATATATAATGCTTCCTCAGCACTAATTAACCGCTTAAGTACAACTTGACCAATATTAGAATTGACCAGAATATCATCGGGGGTAACTTCTACCATTAAGACAGCATCTTCTACTTGATAAAGCCAAAGAGTTTCTCCTTGCTGGAAAATACCACAATTAAGACGTTTTATTTCCGGTTTACGTCTCCAGGTGGTCTCATTCCAAATACCACCAAATTCCCAAATTCGCTTGTAACTCCAGCCATCAGCTAAAAAAAAGTATTTCACTGTAGTTATTTAAGCAAAAAACAATTAATTTCCACATTTAGTTTACCAGTTCCACATCACAGGATTGTTATCTAGATGATTTGTGACTTGTTTACCAATTCGATCGATCTCCTGTAATTCTTCCGAGGAAAGATTTACCGATGCTGCTTTGGCATTGTCTGAAGCTTGTTCTGCATTTCTTGCTCCTGCGATCGCATTTGTCTGAGGTTGAGCAATTAACCAAGCTAGGGAAAGTTGAGCTAGTGTACAATTATGACTCTTGGCAATAGGGCGGAGTTGTTCTAATGCTTTTTGTACCCGTTGATAGTTTTCCGGTTGGAACAGTTTATTTTTAGCCCGATGATCTCCTTCGGCAAACTGATGATCTGGACCGAATTTACCTGTAAGTAATCCTTGAGCAAGAGAAGAGTAAGCCAGAATAGAAATATTATTGGCTACACAATAAGGCATAGCATCGGTTTCTAATTGTCGCCAAAAGAGAGAATAGGGAGGCTGAAGACTATCAATACGTCCATATTGGGCTGCTTCTTCTAACTGAGTACGAGAAAAATTAGAAACACCAATTGCTCTAATTTTACCCTGTTCTTTAAGTTTATTGAGAGCATTCATCGTTTCTTCTACAGGGACAACTTCGCTGTTGAAAGAACCAGAAGGCCAATGAATTTGGTATAGATCGATATAGTCAGTTTTGAGATTGGTTAAAGAGCGATCGCAAGCTTCAATCACCTGGTCATATTTGAGATGATTAGCAAAGACTTTGGAAGCATAAACGACCCGATCTCTTACATCCGCTAGAGCTTTAGCTACTACTTGTTCTGAATGTCCTTCTCCATAAACTTCTGCCGTATCTACTGTAGTTATTCCCGCGTCATAGGCAGCACGGATAGCTTTAATGCTTTCTTCATCTTCAATTCCGACCCACATCCTTTTACCTGCTTGCCAAGTACCTATCAGAATAGGAGTGATTTGAACATCTGATTCGCCTAGCGATCGTGTTTCCATAATTGATTATTTCTAGCTCAACTCTATCGGTAATTTTATCAAGAAGCTAATATGAAAGACTTTCATGTTTTATGCTTAGTAGTTAGTGCTATTTCTTATGATTAACTTTCTCCAGAAGCACCAACTTGAATACCACCACTAGAAAGCCTGGTTACCCAAAAATCTAAATTCGGGTCGTTAATCGCCTCTTTTACTTTGTGTTTACTACGAACAGCCTTTTCTTCTGACTCACACAGAGCAAAAACAGTAGGACCAGAACCAGACATCATTGTACCTAATATTTCTGTTTGGGCAAAAGCCGATCGCAATTGGGCTACTTGAGGATATTCTGGGAGAACGACTTTTTCTAAATCGTTGTATAGTAGTTTACCAATTTCTTTAGTTTGTTTATGAATAATCGCACTGACTAAAGGACCCGAATGAAGTTTAGCTGTGCGGGATTTGATATCTTTTTCCTCAGAGATATAAGTACTGCTATACTGCTGACGATAGGTTTGATAAGCCCAAGCAGTAGAAACGCTGAGATTACTATACTTAGCCAAAACTAACCACAGATTGTCTAAATCATTAATAGGGTCTAATTTTTCTCCTCTTCCTGTAGCGATCGCTGTTCCTCCAGAGACACAAAAAGGGATATCTGAGCCTAATTGAGCAGCTAAACCTTGTAATTCGGGCTGAGTTAAGCCTAGCTCCCACATCATATTAATTCCTACTAATACCGCTGCTGCATTAGTAGAACCCCCTGCTAATCCTGCTGCTACAGGAATATTTTTTTTGATAACAATATCTACTCCTCCAAAATTATGATAGACATCAGGAAATGCTTCACACATCAATTGGGCAGCGCGATAAGCAAGGTTGGTTTCGTCTAAAGGAACTTGAGGATGGTTAGAGTGAATATTAATCTTTTGAGTACTGTTAGCTTGAATATCAATTTGATCCGCTAGTTCAATACTTTGCAAAATCATGACTAACTCATGAAATCCGTCAGGGCGATCGCCAATAATTTCTAAATGCAGATTAATTTTAGCAGGAGCTATTAAAGAGTAAGAGTGCATGATTAGCAGACTATCTGTAGGCAGGAACAATCATACCAAAAATCTTACAAAGGAAAGTTAGTCTATTACTCTATATAATCTGTAAAACAATGGAAGGGAAAAAAGCTAAAAGCTAAGAGCCTACTGCGAGACGGTTTTAAAGAATCCGTTCAATCATTCTTTTAGCTTGCGAACCATAGCCACCACCGAAAAGATTGAAATGATTGAGAATATGATAGAGATTGTAGATGGTTTTACGTTTTCGGTATCCTGAGTCTAATTGCCAAGCTTGGTTGTAACCATTATAGAAAGATGCAGGGAAACTACCAAAAAGTTCAGTCATAGCCAGATCAACTTCTCGATCGCCATAATAGGTTGCAGGATCAAAAATTGTCGGTTCACCAGTTTTAGTAACAGCAGCATTACCAGACCAAAGATCACCATGAACAAGAGACGCTTCGGGAGTTCTATTAGCTAATTGTTCTCTAACTGCTTCTACTACATTATTAGTATCAGGAAAATTACCACCTCTGCGTTTGGCTAATTTTAATTGATAACCGATGCGTTGTTCGGCAAAAAAGTCCGCCCAGTTATCCATCCAAGTATTAATTTGAGGTGTAGAACCAATGGTATTATTTCTCTCCCAACCAAACCTATCCGCAGTACCTTGCTTGTGCATCTGTGCCAACTGTTTGCCCATCTCTGTCCAAGCTTGAGAATTACTACCACCAAGATCGAGCCATTCTAGGACTATATAACAAGAATTTCCTGCCGTACCGTAACACACAGGCTTAGGGACAGTAATAGTTTGCGTAGCGTACATCTGTTTTAAACCTAAAGCTTCCGCAGCAAACATTTCTATCTGAGAAGCTTGATTGAGTTTAACAAAATAATCGCAATTGTTACTGCTGAGTTTATAACCCTGATTGATACAACCACCACCAACAGAACGAGTATTAGTTATCTCAAACTGCTTTCCTGTTGTTTTCGTTATTTCTCTTGCTATTTCTTGCCACATATCAGAATACAAATGCTAACTCGCACTCATATCATACATTGACGCGAGAAGTATTCAATAAAGTCAATTACATTTTCTATGTATTCTGTTTGACAATAAAATCAGATATTTATCTTACTGACCAATCTTCTAATGTCATTTTTACTACTTTTTCAACTAAAGTAAAATCTGAGCGATTGATAGATCTTAATGATTGTCTAGATTTCATATATTTACGATAATTGATATAGTAATCTTCAAAGCTAGAATATGTTTCATCTATCTCGGTAGTTTTAAGAGGATATCTTAGAGGTATCTTTCCCAACCTACTCATTACTGTATTACCGTCTCTTAATTCGTTAACATGAATAAAATCATCGCTATCAATTGTAACTCCATCAATTAACTTATGTCTTTTGCTATTCCTAATATTTAAGTCAATGGTTGGCAAATAAACACTAAGATATAATCTAGTTATTTTATCAGCTGGACTATAATAATAATGAAATTCTGTACATATTTTATTATTTAAGATCTCATTTTTTTGATTGTACTTGGCAAATAATAAATTTTTTTGAAGATCGCCATTTGAATCATAGTAACTAGAAGTTTCAAATTTAATATCGGAACTAAAAGATATCATTTGCTTGATGATTGAAATTATAGGAATGCGATGTTGAGGGTTATCTATTAAATACCCCTGTAATAAGGAAGGTAAAGAATCAAATAATGAGTCTTCTATGATATCAATTTTAACCCTAGAGTAAATTTTATTATTATGATTTCTAAGTATTAATGAATATTCATTGTTTTGAGATTTTTGTATTTCATAGGTTAATAGCAAGGCTTCTGGTAATTTACTATTAGCATACTTCTGTGCTTGTGGAGAGAAGTGACCGGCAATTGCTATCAAAACAAAATCTTGCTCAAAATTAACCTCAGATAAGATAGAATATTGGGAAGAGTATTTAAGTACGTTTTCTCTATATGTTATTAGTTGATTGATACTTCCCTTACCCCCTTTCTTTTTCAACTCTATAATTGCCAAACTTCGCTCTTGAGTTATACCCAAAATATCTGTTCTATTTTTATTATTGACGAAGTATTGTCTTTTTAAGGGATTTATTTTTAGGAGTTCATTAAGATTTAACCAGATGAATTCTTCTAATAATGATTCTGATTTAAGTAAAAATTTACCTCTAAATTGTCTTAACATAAATAGCGATCTCACTTGAAGGGTAAAGCTATCACATATCTTTTAGATTAAGTTAAAGCATAAAACCCAACCAAAAACAATTGATTATTATTAGACATCCCAATGCGATCGCGCTTACCAAATAAGCTCAAGATTTAATATAAATCCAGGTAAAACATTTTCTCCTGACAAACTATTAGGAGAGTTTAATACTTCAACTTCTCGATCTTGTCGATATATTTCTACTTGTTTATCTTGTGGATTAATTAACCAACCCAAGCGAGTACCATTCTCAATATATTCTTGCATTTTGTCTTGTAGAGTTTTTAATTTGTCAGTAGGAGAACGTAATTCAATTACAAAATCAGGACATAAAGGTAAAAATTTTTGTTTTTGTTCTGAGGTTAAAGCATCCCATTTATCTGTAGGAATCCACGCTGCATCTGGGGAACGTTTTGCTCCATTAGGAAGTATAAAACCAGTAGAAGAATCAAAGACAATACCCAATTTATTTTGTCGATTCCATAAAGCCAGATCGAGATTAATATCTGAATTACGTTTGCCTGTTTCTCCTCCTGTTGGGGGCATAATTATTAACTCTCCTTGGGCAGTCATTTCCAATCTTAAATCTCTATTTGCTTGGCAAAGTTGATAAAACTGCTCGTCAGTTAATTTAGCTACAGGAGGCATATTTAAAATAAAAGCTGTCATAATGAATTGCTCCGATTCATCATTCGATTAAATTTATCCATTTTTAAGATAAATAAAACTTTGATCGCTCTCACCAAATAAACTCGAGATTCAAAATAAATCTAGGTAAAACATTTTCCCCTGATAAACTATTAGGAAAGTTTAATACTTCAACTTCTCGATCTTGTCGATATATTTCTACTTGTTTATCTTGTGGATTAATTAACCAACCCAAGCGAGTACCATTCTCCATATATTCTTGCATTTTGTCTTGTAGAGTTTTTAAGCTATCGCTAGGGGAACGGAGTTCGATTATAAAATCGGGACATAGAGGAAGAAACTTTTGTTTTTGTTCTAGAGTTAAAGCATTCCATTTGTCAAGAGGAATCCAAGCTGCATCAGGAGAGCGATCGGCATTATTAGGTAACTTAAATCCACCAGAAGAATCAAAAGCAATTCCTGTATTATCTCGATCGCTCCAATTAAATAATTGTTGAATCAATCTTCCATTACGATTGCTAGTTTCTCCTCCTGTTGGTGACATAATTATTAAATCTCCTGTCTCATTACGCTCAAATCTCAAATCTCTATTTGCCTGACAAAGCTGATAGAATTGCTCGTCAGTTAATTTAGCTACAGGAGGCATATTTAAAACAAATCCCGTCATGATATTTTTTGATTATTGATTGTTATCGATTATCATCTATTAACTATCACCTATTTCCTATTTCCTAACTAGCTGGTTTCATAACTACTATTCCATAAGCATCAGGATCGAGGTATTTTTGAGCAGCAGCTTGTAAATCTGAGGCTTCCATGGATTTAATATTTTCTGGATAGTTTAATGCTGGTGTTAAATCTTGCAATTGAGAGTAATAATAACCGTAGAGATTAGCTCGATCGCTTGGTCTTTCGTTAGCAAAAATAAAACGATTAGCTACTTGCGTACGAATGCGTTCAATATCTTTTTCGGCGATAGGTTCATTTTGAATTCTTCTAATATGTTCAGCGATCGCTTTTTCTACCTTATCAATATTTTCTGTAGGTAATTGAGCAGAGATGTAAAATACTCCTTGATGGGTATGAGTCATGTTGCTAACACCTATTTGAGTAACTAAGTGCTTCTCTTCTCGCAAATCCCTGAATAATCTTGATACTTTTCCCTGTCCTAAAATTACTGCCAAAATATCTAAAGCATAGGTTTCTTCTAGATGTTGCATCCCTGGTACGCGCCACATCATTACTATTCTGGCTTGTTGCAAAGACTCATCAACATATTCTTTGCGGATAATATCTTTAAAAGGAGGTTCAAAGATTAGGCAGTAATCAGTAGAAAGTGGAGAGTGATAGTTTTCATAAGCAACGTGTTCCTCAAATCCTCTAGTAACAGTGTCAATTAGTTCCTCTACAGGCAAATTACCTACTACTGTTGCTGTTATGCAAGTAGGTTGATACCAATGATAATGAAAGTCGCGCATTTGTTCTGAGCGTAAGTTGGCGATTACCTCACTAGGTCCCAAGACAGGACGACGATAAGGTAAATTATTAAAACAAGTCTCCATTGCTCGATAAAAAGTACGACGACGAGGATTATCTTCGGAACGACGGATTTCTTCTAGAACAACTAATTTTTCTCTTTCAAATGCTTCATTTTCCAGACTAGGATTTAGTACTACATCTAATTGTAGTGGGGCTAATTCAGCAAAATCTTTTGGTGCAGTGGTAATGTAGTAGTGAGTATAATCTTGACTTGTTGCAGCGTTAGTAACTGCACCTCTTTGTTCAATTAAATACTCAAATTCTCCTATTTGTAGATTTGGTGTACCTTTAAATACCATATGCTCTAAAAAATGAGCCATACCATTGATTTCGTCTGTTTCTCTAGTTGAACCAACATTAAGCCAGACGTTAAGATTTACTGCTTCTACTGGCATTTGTTCAGCAATAATGGTTAGACCATGAGGTAATTTATGTATAGTTGGCTGATTGATTACTGCTGCTTCTAATAAGGTGGATGCCATGGTTGTTTATTCTGTTGCTATTATCACTTTATCTATCTTAATCTTTATACAGTATTAACTAAATTTAGAAAAAGTACATGGTTATTGAGTGGCTAGAGTTTACAGTAGTACCTGAAGTTCGCGAAAAATTTATTCAAGTAGATAGGGAGATTTGGACTGCCACTCTAGAAAAATTTTCTGGTTTTTTAGGCAAAGAAGTATGGCTCGATCCTAACCGAGTCGATCGAGTATCTTTGGTTATCCGTTGGCAAACAAGAGAACAATGGAAATCTGTTCCTCAAGAAGTTTTAGTTCAAACAGAAAAAGCCTTTGAGAAACAGATAGGCAAAGATAACTATGAATATGCCAATATGAGGGAATATCAGGTACGAAAGTTTAGAGAGTAGTTAGTTGTTAGGGACGTTCCAGGGAACGTCCGTACAGTAAGGATAGGGATTAGGAAGTAGTTATCAGTAGATTTTTTCACAAATGATTTAGGATCGCTATATCAATAACTTATTACTCATTACTTATTCCTTAATTATTTATGCCCAATTTAGTTTTAATAGGTGGTGGTCATAGTCATGCGATCGCTCTAAAATTATTTGGACTCAATCCTATACCAGGAATCAATCTTACTTTGATTAATGATGTAGAACAAACTCCTTATTCAGGAATGTTACCTGGTCATGTTGCGGGTTTTTATAGCTACGAGCAAACCCATATTGATTTATCTTCTTTATCAAAGTTTGCCCACGCAAAATTATTAATCGATCGAGCCATTGGTTTAAATTTAGAACAGAATCAAGTAATTTGTCATCATCATTCGTCAATTTCTTTCGACTATTTATCGATTGATATTGGTAGTACTCCCACAACTATATCTGTCCCAGGGGCAAAAGAATATGCTATTCCTGCTAAACCCGTACCTCAGTTTCTCGTTGCTTGGTCAAAATTACTAGACATAGCTAAAAATAACCCAGAACAATCTTTAAAAATTGCGATTGTTGGTGGTGGTGCTGGCGGAGTGGAGTTAGCTTTGAATATGTACCATCGTCTTGGTATTGAGATAGGAGCAGCTAATAATTACCAGATTAATCTAATTCATCGGGGTAATAAATTATTAGCAGGTCATAATAATTGGATTAGTCAACGTTTAGAGAAAATTTTACTTAAGCGAGGAATCAAAATTTATCTTCAAGAAACAGTTGAAGAAGTTCTCCCAGATAAAATTAGGTGTCAGTCTGGTTTAACTTTAGAATCTGATTATACTTTTTGGGTAACTCAAGCTCATGCACCAGATTGGCTTAAAAAATCAGGATTAGCTACTAATTCTCAAGGCTTTATCTTAGTTAAAGATACTCTCCAATCTGTTTCTCATCCTCATATTTTTGCTGCTGGTGATATTGCAACTATGGTTAACTACGATCGCCCTAAAGCAGGAGTATTTGCTGTACGACAAGGAAAACCATTACTAAAAAATTGGCACAGAATAATCGCAGGAGAACCTTTAAAACCTTATATTCCTCAGAAAAAATATTTAGCCTTAATTGGTACAGGAGATAAAAGCGCGATCGCATCTTGGGGATCGATAGGATGGCAATCTCCCCTACTTTGGTATCTCAAAGATTATATCGATCGTAAATTTATGAATCGCTTTAGTAATTTAAATACATTGATTTCTAATAACTAATAACTATTTATGTCATTTAACATTGTTTGAAAGCCAATTTTGGGTTGCCAAATGATAGCTCCATGTTGACCTGTAATATAAGATTGAATTTGTTTCTCTTGCAATAATTTTTTACTCTCTTCTTTGATTTTAGATGTAGATGCGATCGCGATTTTGGGTTGTATTATTTCTAACCATGTTGGCTCTATTTTTCTCCCAGAATATAAAAATATCTGGACCGTATAATTTAAATTATTTGTCTGTAAATATTTTTTTGTATTTATTTGCTTTTCTTCTTTTAATTTACCTAATATTAACCAATTCAAATCTTGAAGTTGTAGTTTAAGTAAAGGAGGTTGATTATTGATTAATTCTAATTTGGTTGAATTAAGTGAGATATTTGTGTCGGTTGGCAAGAGTTTATTTTTGTCTGAATTAATTTTCATTAATGGCTCGATCGCAGGATTAATAATCAACTCTTTGATAGGTACAATAGCAGCAATTTGTGACCAACCTTCGTTAAAACTAGATGAACTATCTAAAGCTATTCCATAATCAATTTGGTTGATACCTTGTTCTTTTAAAAAAGGTAAGATTGTATATTTTGCTGTATCCACTTGACCACTATTAACTAAAATTACTTTGCCTTTATCTTGAATAACTATTACTTGCTCTTGTTTAGCAGCTAATACAGTAACTTGAACTAAATTGAAATGATTATAGATAATAGGCAAAATTACTAAACTCATGGTAAATAGGAATACAAAGTGCCACCGCTCTTGCCACCATTTACTTAGCCAAACCAAACCGAAAAATATATAAATTAAAAGTAGTGAGCCAAGAGAAATTTTACCGATCGCTAAGGCACTTCCTGGTAAATTAGTAAAAAGTTTAGTTACTTCAATTAATAAAAGAGTAGGATACAAAAGAAAAGAAGCGATCGCACTACCCAAAATAGGAACAATGAGAGATGCGATCGCACTAATCATTCCTCCTAAACTAATAATAGTTACTAGAGGTGTACTAATAATATTGACTAAAATACTATAGGTGGCAACAGTATTAAAAACATAACAAATTAGCGGTAAAGTCCAGATAGAAGCAGCTAAAGGAACAGCAATTATCGTCGCAATAGTAGGTGGTAGCCAATCCAATCTTTTAGTGATTGCTGGTACAGTAACAATTAAGCCAAAAGTAGCCAGAAAACTAAGTTGAAAACCTAAATCCCAAATCCATAAAGGATTAAATAATAAAAGTATAGTTACAGCTAAAAGTAATGAACCTAAAGGTATTACTTTACGATCTAATAATAAACCAACTAATGCACCAACTCCCATTAAAGTAGCGCGAATTACTGAAGGTTGTAATCCAGTTAAACCAACATAAATTATTAGACTAGATATGCCAATTAAAAATTGTGATTTTTCTGAAAAACGATTAGTTATTTTTAATACTACTGCTAAAAGTAAAGATACATGAAAACCAGAGGCAGCAAGAATATGAGCCAATCCAGCTTTGATAAAGCGATCGCGAATATCTTGGGGTAAATCTACCGCCCTTCTCCCCAAAACCATGGAACTTACTAACTCACCAACAGGACTTCCCAACCCACTAATTTGAGCGTTAATAATTCTTTGCCGTATCTTCCACCAACCCCAATTAGGTTCACTTTGATTATGTTTAACTTTAATTTCTAATCCCTTTAAACCTGCAAAAGCTCCTTCACGATTAAGATATTTTTTAAAATCAAATCCGCCTGGATTCTTAACAGTTTGTGGTTGATATAAAATCCCTTTAATACTTACATTTTCTCCTGGATAAAGGTTAATCTCTGGTAATAAAGGTAAAGTTACATATAATTTTCCAGATATTTTTTTCGGTGGAGATTGTTGTACTTGGCTAGGTTTAAACCAAAACTTAATTCGTTCTTTGCCTGTTAATCTTGGTTCAGTTAAAATAGTCCCTTCTACAGTAATAAATTGGCTAGAAGATTCTCTAAGCAGATAGCTAATATCATTTACTCTAGGTTGAGGTATACGCACCTGAAAATAAACTAGAGCAAAAATAGCAACAATTCCTGCACTCAAACAAACTTTTCTATATTTTCTTAGATAACGAAAATGAGCTATAGCGATCGAAGTAACTATACTCAATCCTGCTAATCCTAGAGCAAATATAACTACATTTTGCCAATTAGAATTAGACCAATTAAATAAGCCTGTAGATAATAAACCAATAATGTAAGCTAAACAGAGAATTGTCCCATTATTACGATTCATTCACTAGAAAAAATAATCTTTTCTTTCCCAGTAAAACACACTAATAATGCAGTGTTCAAATTTCTAGAAAACAAATATTTAAAATTTAATATTTCTAAGCTTTTCAAATTTTGAATATACTCAATAAATATTTATGAAATATAATAATGTTTCAAAATATTAACTTTACTAACTAATCCAATCATTTTTAATGTGCATTTATCTATAATTGAAGATAATTTAGATTACATATTTTCTGATTTTTATAAATATTTAAAATAAAAGGAGTGTTAGTCGTGAGCAATACATTACATGAAGAAGAGCATTCTCATTATGAAGATACACAATATTCAACAACACCGATAATTAGCGTTGCAGACTTTAACGGTGATGGTGAGGTTGACAGTAATG